>UOFH01000290.1_pt1 | contig 15923 bp, 12 predicted proteins | sample 1988451 | NCBI WGS metagenome assembly UOFH01 (sample SAMEA4712194, study PRJEB27164) | hydrothermal vent metagenome | biome: marine basaltic hydrothermal vent biome; feature: marine hydrothermal vent; material: mineral | place: Pacific Ocean | collected 2011-06-14/2011-07-23 | depth 1689 m | reverse complement strand
GGGTTGATCGAATTAAGCAATCAATCGGCATCCGGCCAAACACCTTTATCTTTTGTTTTTTCAGATTGATTTTTTGGTAACAGTGGATCGTCGTCATCCATTAAAATTCGGTTAGCATCACCTTCTAAATCATCGTATTGTCCGCTGCGCACAGACCAGATAAAAATCGCTACGCCGATTAAACCCAGGCCAATCATCAGTGGAATTAACAGGTATAAAACATCCATAAATTTCTCGTAAGTTAATCTGTATTTTTAAATAAAGTGCGTATGCGAGCCGCATTGCCAATGACCGCTAATGAACTAATTGGCATGGCAATGGCGGCGAATAACGGGGTGATTAGCGCCATCATTGCCAATGGGACTAATATTATATTATACGCGATAGACAGCGCGATATTTTGCCGAATGGTGCGCAGTGTGCGGGTGGATAAATTGGCCGCGAGACGTATTTTATCCAATTTATTACTGAGTAATATTATGTCGGCACTTTCCATTGAAACATCGGTGCCCGAGCCAATAGCAATGCCTACATCGGCACGAATTAACGCGGGTGCATCGTTTACGCCGTCGCCCACCATCGCTACCCGTTGCCCCTGTTTTTGCAGGCTTTGAATGGCAATATCTTTTTCGTGAGGCAATACTTCGGCCATCACATTCATGCCGCCCAGCTCATCTGCAATGGCATTAGCGACGGCGTGCTTGTCGCCGCTGAGCAAAGTTAAGGTCACACCGGCTTCACGCAAGTTAGAGATTAATTGTTTAGCATCTTTTCTTAATTGATCGGCAATTGAAATATAACCGACATGCACATTATTGATAGCGATGTGTACGCAGGTGATGCCTTTTTTTTCGGCCTCGGCGGCTTTGCTTGTGTAGGGAGTTTGCAGTGCAATATTGTTTTTTTGCAGCCAGTTTGTATTGCCGATAAAAACAGTTTCGTTATCCACTTCGCCTTGAATACCCAGGCCCGGTTTGTTGATTACGTTTTGCACACGTTGTGTATTTACATTAATGTTTTGCTCAGTTGCATAATGTAAAATAGCGCGGGCAATCGAGTGTTCGGATAAGTTTTCTAAATGTGCGACTTTTGTTAAAATTTGCGTTTTATTTTCCGCGCAAATCAATTCCTTTACGCGCATTTTGCCTTCGGTTAAAGTGCCGGTTTTATCGAAAACAAAATGCTGAATGCTCGATAGGTGCTCCAGCACCGCGCCGTTTTTAATGAGTAAACCATTGCGTGCGGCTAAACCCGAGGCAACCGCTATCGACATTGGCGTGGCCAAACCAAATGCGCAGGGGCAGGTGATAATTAAAACCGAAGTGGCGGCGAGCAGCGCAATTTCGAAATCCGTATTTAGCCAATAAACAAATGTGATTGTGGCAAGCAATAATGTGACCGCAACAAACCACGGCACAATTTGATCGGCAATACATTGAATGGGGGCTTTGCTGGCCTGCGCTTCTTCAACTAGGCTAATAATTTTACCCAGCGATGTGTTGCGCAGTGTTGCGCTGACTTTTACGGTGAGCGTGTTTTCGATATTCACCGTGCCGGCCGATAAGGTATCGCCCGCGTGTTTTTTAAGTGGCGCGGCTTCACCGCTTAACAGCGATTCATCAATCGACGAATTGCCGGAAATAATCGTCCCATCAACGGGAATTTTTTCACCGGGTTTCACTAAAATAAGGTCATCTTTTTGAATGCCTCTAATCGGCACAACATGGGTTTTATTTTCGCGCACCACGTGAGCCACGCGGGGTTGTAAATCCATTAGCCGTTGCGTTGCGGCAACTGCGTGGCGTTTTGATTTGGCTTCGAGAAATCGCCCCACTAAAATCACAAAAATAAAATTAACCACCGTGTCGTAATACACATCACCCACGGCAGATGGATTTAAGGTAATAAACACCGAGTAGCTATAGGTTGCGCTTGCGCCAATGGCAATCGGCACATCCATGGTTAAATTCAGATTTTTTAATCCCGTGTAAGCACCTTTTAAAAAAGGCCAGCCAGAATAAAACAGGGTGGGGGTGGCGAGTAAAAAACCTATCCAGTGAAAGAGTGATTTGAACTCGCCCTGATCGGCACCGCTGTAAAGTGCAATCGAAATCCACAGTAAATTCATCATTGTAAACGCCGCAAAAGCCATGCGTAATAAGAGCGCGCGATTTTGTTTTTTAATTAAACCTTCGGCGGTTTCCGGGTTAAATGGCGTGGCGGTGTAACCAATGCGCGAAAGGTGTTCGATAATATTTGAAATTTTTGTTTGTTGATTATCCCACCGAATAAATAAACGTTTGTTGGATAAATTGACTTTTACATCAACCACGCCATTTATTTTTGCGAGGCGGCGCTCAATTAACCAAACGCAGGCCGAGCAATGAATGCCTTCGACAATTAAATGAATGTCGCGTGTGCTGCCCAGCTCCTGCACGTATTCGCTTTGCACTTCATCAATATCATAGAGTTGGGCTTCCTGCGGTGGTTCGGGTGGTGGCGCGAGTAATTGGCCGTCCGGTGTGCGTTGATAAAAACCTTCGAGACCCGATTCAAAAATCATTTCACATACGCTGCTGCAACCGTGGCAGCAAAATTGTTGAGGCTGGTTTTGAATGTCTTTTTCTATGCGATTGCTGTCATCTACGGGGAGGCCGCAGTGGTAACAGGAAGTTTCTGGTGGGGAATTGTCTGGCATGTAATTAATTTGGTGTAAACAATATTATTGGTGTGCTTTCACTGTTTAGATAATAAAGAATAAAGATTAAAGAAAAAGAAAAAGAAAACGCAAATGAACGCAAATAAAAGCGAAAAATTCTTTAGGTGTAATGCGCCGCAGGCGCATTACACCTAAATTTTTGCGATCATTTGCGGTTATTCGCGTTCATTTGCGTTTTCTTTTTCTTTTATAATTGTCTATTAATAACCCGTCACAATACTAGCACGTCGCGTAAAATCGTATTTATTGCCATCGTGTTTAATGTTAGCGGTAATATCCCAAATGCCTTTTAGTGGATAAGTGATGTAGCCTTCGTAAATGCCTGCATCAACTTCGCTTAATTTTATTTCAAAATCCGCAGAGGCATCGGACGGGCGATAAGCGGCTAAAGTAATTTGCGCAGCAGTTAAAGGCTGGCCGACTTTATTAACCACGCTTAAACGGTACAGCGTTTTTTTATTTAAAACGGGGTTGTTTGGAAAATCTGCCTGATAACTCCAACCCAATGCGGCACGAGCGTTGCGGTATTTAACCAGATTCTTTTCATAATCTTCGGCTTTTTCGTAATAGTCTTTGGAAATTAACTGGTCGGGAATAACAAAGGCGGTGACCACCAACCCAATGGTTGCAATAAACGCTGCACCGACCAAGGTTAACCAACCCAGCACCCACGGGTTTTTTAATGCCTTTGGATTGTGCTGTGAAATTGAATTTTTGTTCATGGTTATTTCGCTCATAAAAATCTACCTGATATTTTAGCCGAATTGCGCTGTTTAAGTTTCATATTTAAATACTTTAAAATATTATTTCGGCCCGTAAAACATACTTTGATATTCAATCGTATCCTCAAATTCCTGGAACGATTCAATCGTAAAATAAACGGGTGTACGGTGTTTTTTTAATTGTTTTTTAGGGATGAGTAAAAACACCGTAAATGAAGTGAGCTTGCTTGGCTCTAATGTCATTTTTTCGCGGATGCCTTTAGTGGTAATGTTTTCCGCACCGCTCACCACAATACTAATGTGCATTTCTTTATCGGTTTTATTTAATATTTTTAATTCGTATTTATTTTGAATATCGCCGCTGCTCATTTGCACATAAAGTGGTTGGCGCTCGTGTATGACTTTTAAATCGTAAGTGCCAAGGTGAGTGATGCCGTATAAAAGCCCGACCACGGCAAATAAAATAATGCCTGTATAAACTAATACGCGGGGGCGTTTGTGAAAAGCTGTGACTTCATCGCCTTTCATTTCGCTCATTGATGCGTAACGAATTAAACCGCGTGGGCGACCGATTTTATCCATTACCGAATCACAGGCATCTAAACATAAACCACAGGTGATGCAGCCTTCTTGTTGGCCGCCGCGAATATCGATGCCGGTTGGGCAAACCGCAACGCACTGGTTGCAGGAAATACAATCGCCGTTGCCTTCAATTACTTTGCCTTTGCTGAGTTTGCCACGGGGTTCGCCGCGGGCAATATCGTAAGTGGGCAGGGTGGTTTGTGTGTCGTACATTACACCTTGAATACGCGCGTAAGGGCATAACCAGAAACAGGTTTGCTCGCGCATAAAACCGGCGAGAATATAAGTGCCGAGGGTAAAGGTGAGTAATAAAACGTAAACAAAGGTGTCGGCTTGCAGGGTTAAAACATTAACCCACAATTGGTAAGAATCGGTAAACCACGCGGTAAAGGAAAAGCCGGTAATAAAACCAATGCCGAGCCAGATGCTGTGCTTGATTATTTTAATGCGAATTTTTCGTGCGTCCCACGGAGCCTTATCGAGTTTGCGGCGTTTGGTGGGTGCGCCTTCGAGTTTTTCTTCGATAAGGGTAAAGATGTCTGTCCAGATGGTTTGAAAGCAGAAGTAGCCGCAAAATACGCGTCCGGCAACGGAGGTGATGGCGGCTAATAAAATGGCAAAAAATAACAGAGCTAAGGCGAGTAGCCAAACATCCTGTGGCATAATAGTGATATGAAAAATGTGAAATTTACGTTCGGGAATATTAAATAAAATTGCTTGCGAGCCGTCCCAACGAAGATAGGGACCAATAAAAAAAATCAGCCAAACCGTCATGGTTTTCCATTTTAGATTTCGAAAGCGCCCGCCCATACGTTTTGCATGAATGATTTCATCGCCGGTGTTTACGTGCCAGTGATCGGCTTCTTCGTATAACTCGGCAACACTTTTTTCGCTTTCGTTTTCGACAGTGACTTTTATGTCCACTCATTTCTCCGCACGGGATTGTGCTTAAATATTTTTTCGATATGCCGGTAAATTCATATCGTTATGCCGATCTATTTATATCGTTATTCCGATAAATTCATATCGTCATTCCGATAAATTTATACCGTCATTCCTGCGAAGGCAGGAATCCAGTGACTTTGATAATCAACAGACGCTGGATCTCCGACACAAGCATTCGGAGATGACGGATTTTTCTAAAAAACATTCCGACACTAGTGTGCCTTCGCAGGGATGACAAACTAAAAGAAAAACGTTGAAACATTTAATTGTTTGAATAAAATTCTTTTCTAAAAAATAAAAAACCGATTCAAATCTAATTAAAAAAATCTTAAAAACAAAAAGAGCCGAAGCCCCTTTTATTTAACGTTGGTTAATTCTAACTGGTGGGGTGATGGGTTATTTTTTAACCCAATACCAGATAAATCCAACAGGTGTCACAATGCTTTGTGCAACTAAAACCTAATGGCTTATTGACCACCGCCTAGTTTGTGCACATACACCGCCAGCTTCTTAATTTCTATATCGGTGAGTTTACCGCCACCGAAGGCCGGCATTATTGCGCTACGCGATTTTGCATTTGCCGCATCATTGACACCGTATTTTATGGTGTGCTTTATGCTCGCCAGCTGATCTGATGCCGTAAAGCGATAGATACCATCAACTAAATTGGCTGAACCCATAAAGGTAAAACCTTTGCCATCGGGGCCGTGGCAACCCACGCAACCCGCTTCCATGTAGGCTGGGTTTTCGATAACTTTGCCGTCATTAATTGCGTTAGCCAGTGAGTCAATTTTAGCGTCGTCGAGCATCGCCGCATGGCCTGGCATCATGCCTTGGCGTCCGCCGGTAATAGTGGTTTCGATGTCCGTAATGGTGCCACCGTATAACCAGTCATCATCAGCTAGCACGGGAAAACTCACATTGCCCTGTCCGCCAGTGCCGTGACAGGCTGCGCAGTTGTCACCAAATAAAACTTTGCCCGATGCGGTGACATATTTAGATAGCTTCTCATCGGCCAAAATTTCTGCAGCAGACATGTCTTTGATTTTACTTTCAAATGGCGCACGCACACTTTTTATGGATTCCATATCTTCGTGATATTCACCAATAGATGTCCAGCCCAACAGACCTTTAAAGTGCGTTTCAATGCCTGGCCATGAAGGGTAGAGCAGGGTGTAAATAATCACGAACACCCAACTTGCATGAAAACCAATCGTCCACCATGCCGGTGGCTCGTTGTCTAGCTCGCGTAAATCGTCATCCCAGAAGTGGCCGGTGTTATTTTCACCGGGGTATTTATTTTCTTCGTCACTCATTTCTTTGAGTCCTCTGTGTTTGAGGTTGGATTCAAGTCATCATTTTCTTCGAAAATAATGTTTCGTTGAGATTCCAGTTTCTCTTTGTTCTTAGGATTAAACGTATTGACATACGCCCAAATCATTAAAAAGAACACGCCAAGGGTAATGATGAGGCCAGCCCAGTCATTGAGTGTCATGGCTGCCCAGTCGGTTTGGAGTATATCCATCGTCAAATTTCCTTAACGGTAGTCGATGTTTTCATCAAACTTCACCATGGTGCCCAGCACCTGCAGGTAAGCGATGAGTGCATCGAGTTCAGTTTTGCCTTCAACTTCTGCGGGTACAGATGCGATATCTGCATCGGTGTAGGGCGCAGGGTTGTGCGGCATACTGCGCATCACGTTCATGTGCTTCACCGTGGTCTCAGCATCAATCATGGCTTTGCGTAGCCACACGTAGTTAGGCATTACCGATTCAGGCACAACGCTGCGTGGCGCTTCTAAATGCAGTGCATGCCATTCATCAGAGTATTTACCGCCCACTCGTGCCAGATCGGGGCCGGTGCGTTTTGAGCCCCATTGAAATGGGTGATCGTAAATCGATTCTGAGGCCAGAGAATAGTGACCGTAACGTTCTTTCTCGTCACGAAAAGGGCGAATCATTTGCGAGTGGCAAAGGTAGCAGCCTTCACGCAAGTAGACTTTACGACCCATTAATTCAAGTGGCTTGTAAGGACGTACACCGTCACCCGCCTGCCAATCGTTTAGGGTTTGATCGGCTTGGCGATCCCAGAGAATTTCCTTGTGTTGATTGTGTTCCATGGTGCTTTTGAGATAGAACAACGGAACGATTTCAACAATGCCACCTATGGATACCAGAACCAGTGTGAACAGGACCATGGCAACAATATTGGTTTCAAACTTATATTGAATTGGGCCTGGTTTGCTATTTTTAGACATTAGATAAGCCCCCCTTAAGCTGTGGCTGTCGCTGGGTTACTAGCAGATTGCTTACTAGTCGCCATGCGAATCGTCATAATTACGTTATAAAGCATTACTACACCGCCGACCCAGTAGATCAATCCACCGACCGCGCGCATTGCGTAGTAGGGGTGCATTGCCGCAACCGACTCTGCAAAGGTGTAAGTTAATGTGCCGAACTCATCGTAGTCGCGCCACATTAAGCCCTGCATAATGCCCGATACCCACATGGAGATGATGTAAACCACCGCGCCGATGGTTGCCATCCAGAAGTGCATGTTAACCAACTTATCTGAGTACATTTTGGTATTCCACAGCACCATCACCAAGTGATAAAGCGCACCGGATGCAACCATGGCAACCCAGCCTAATGCACCGGAGTGTACGTGGCCGATAGTCCAATCAGTGTAATGCGATAATGCATTCACGGTTTTAGCCGACATAACCGGACCTTCGAAAGTCGACATGGCGTAGAAGGCAAGGGAGACAATAAGGAAACGCAGAATGTAGTCGGTGCGTAATTTGTCCCATGCACCTGATAACGTCATCATGCCGTTGATAGCACCACCCCATGACGGAATGATCATCGCCAGCGAAATGGCCGCGCCCACTGAACCGGTCCAGTCAGGCAAAGCCGTGTATTGCAAATGGTGCGCGCCTAACCACACATAACCGAATGTCAGTGCCCAAAAGTGGATAACCGATAACCGGTATGAGAAAACCGGGCGACCCGCCTGCTTGGGTACGAAGTAATACATAATGCCCAGAAAGCCAGCTGTTAGGTAGAAGCCCACTGCGTTATGCCCCCACCACCATTGAATCATGGCATCTTGAACACCCGAAAAAATCGAGTAAGAGTTAAACAAATCGACCGGAATCGCCATGCTGTTAACTACATGCAATAAAGTAACCATGACCATCATTGACAGAAAGAACCAGTTGGATACATAAATGTGTTTGGTTTTTCGCGTGGCAAGGGTCATGATAAAATTAAACGTATACGCTAACCAAACAACGGCAATCAAAATATCAATGGGCCATTCCAGCTCTGCATATTCTTTAGATTGCGTAATGCCCAATGGCAATGTGATAACGGCGGAAATAATAACCGTAGTCCAACCCCAAAATACAAACCAGGCCAGCTTATCACTCCAGATACGCACACCACAGGTACGCTGTACCGAGTAATATGACGTCGCCATTAATGACATACCACCAAATGCAAAAATAACCGCATTGGTATGCAGGGGGCGAAGTCGGCCAAAGGTTAATTCAGCGATGTCGAAATTCAAAACGGGCCAGGCCAATTCTGAGGCGATGTAAACACCAACGGCGGTGCCAACCACTAAATAGATAATCGCCGAAACAGCGAACCATTTAATGACTTCAAAGTTGTACTTCTGATCAAGCGAAGCTTGCACGAGAACGTCTCCTGTGTGAGTTAAAGGCTGCAAACAGCCACTCAGTTAAAATAGTCAAAATGAGGTACTAGTCCCTTATATAGACTAAAAAATTACTGCTATCATGCGAACGGCAGTTGAAGTTAAGCATGGCTGAGAGCAGCGGCTTAACGTCGATATCTGTTGATTTAGCCAACTGGCTAAATTAACTTTTTTTCTCAAATATAAGCTAATATTTTCAATGGCTTATATGGCCTGATAACGGTTTGCTTAAGCCACTGACTTAATATTGCGAACTTAATTACGGGCATACAGCCCAATATAACCCACAAATTTTTTTTTAATTTAGTGCGTGACTTAACGCACTGAATTATATTTGATACGTCGCTGTGCTTAATGATGTAAATCAATTGGCACTAAATTTGTCCGTAAAATATCAGCATTCATTTACATAAGTATATATAAATATAATGATTAGCCGATACAGGCGGTGCGTATTATACATAAAATTACAAAGAATAGAATCACCGGCTTGTGTGAGAGGGCAGAAAAGATTAATCTTTTACTCCCCCCTAATTAACACGTATTAAAGGCGTAAATAATGGCTTCAGTAATTCAATTGGTAGATGGTGTGGTTGCCAACCGATTTGATATTTCCCCCGAAGGGCTTAAATTTGGCCGAACCAGCGCTAATCAGGTATTGATAGACGACTTAGCTGTGAGTGCAGAACACGCGCAAATACAGACATTGAAAGATGAACTGGGCGAAATCATCTTCGTATTACACGATCTCGACAGCACCAATGGCAGCTTTATTAACGAGAAAAAAATAGACAAACAGCAGCTATTGCGCCATAAAGACATTGTGCGCATTGGCTGGAACAATTTTACGTTTATTAATGAAGATGAAGTCGATATGGAAAAAACCTGCCGCGTGAAGAAAAGCTGGATTCCCGGGGTTTATTACAGCAATGATTAAGTATCCCCAAATTTCCACAAATAATGTAGATACCATCTCTCATCACCAACCTCTCAATACCCGTGTGAGTTTTTAGTAAAACCCAAAGCCTTATACCGCGAATGGTTTTAATTATTAAATACCACTGGTGTTCCGTTAACTAAAAAATATCATTTCCAAGTACATATTGTAACCCTCACCCTAACCCTCTCCCAGAGGGAGAGGGGATAAAGACGCTATTACTCCCTCTCCCAGAGTGAAAGGGGATCACGACGCTTTTTTCTCCCTCTCCCTCTGGGAGAGGGCTGGGGTGAGGGTTACAACAGCTTATCGCTTCAATCGATTAATTCAAATATCAATAACGGGACAGCAGTGATTAAATACCTTATTTTTTATTTGCGTATTTTGCGTCTATTGGCGGATAAAAAAACTGAATCAACCACCGCCGCCACTGTGCCTGAGGTGAATTTGAACCCGGTTTTCTCAAGCTCCCACTCTCGGGGACAGAGCTTAAAAAACAAGGTCTGTCCCCGATGGATAAGCACTTGAACTTAACGTAATGCTGGCCTTCTTTCTGACGACAAAGTAAAGTTCACTTTCTTTAAAATTCCGAATTCACTACATGTCCGAGCACGCATTACAAATCCTTCAGTCTACTTTCGGCTATTCTGAATTTCGTTTTCATCAAAAAGCGATCATCGAGCAAGTCATCGAGGGTAAAGACGCAGTCGTGCTAATGCCTACCGGCGGCGGTAAATCACTGTGCTACCAAATTCCCGCAATGGTGCGCGATGGGGTGGGTATTGTGGTTTCGCCATTGATTGCTTTAATGCAAGATCAAGTGAACGCACTGCAACAACTGGGGGTGAAATCGGCTTTTTTAAATTCATCATTAGATGGCTTTGAGTCGCAGGAAGTGGAAACGAGTTTACTTAACGGCGAAATAGATTTGTTATACGTTGCCCCCGAACGTTTAATGACCGAGCGATTTTTAAATTTATTAAGCCGCGCACCGATTGCCTTATTTGCGGTGGACGAAGCGCATTGTGTATCGCAATGGGGGCACGATTTTCGACCGGAATATATTAAACTTTCGGTGCTGCACGAACGCTTCCCAAATATTCCCCGTATTGCATTAACCGCCACCGCCGATGACACCACACGAAGAGAAATTATTAATCGGCTTTCATTAAATGCCGCAGAGTGTTTTGTTTCGGGTTTTGATCGGCCTAATATTTGTTACCGCGTGGCAGAAAATCAGGGCACGGCGCGTGATGCCTTATATCGTTTTATTCAAAATGAACACGAAGGCGAAGCGGGAATTGTATATTGTTTATCGCGTAAAAAAGTTGAACAAACCGCAGAGTTTTTAAGCGCCAAAGGTTTAAATGCATTGCCGTATCATGCCGGATTATCGCAGCAAATTCGGCAAACGAATCAACAACAATTTTTAAGCGAAGATGGCGTCATTATTGTCGCAACCATTGCCTTTGGCATGGGCATAGACAAACCCGATGTGCGCTTCGTTGCACATTTAAATTTACCCAAAAGTATTGAAGCCTATTATCAAGAAACTGGGCGTGCAGGGCGTGACGGTCAACCCAGTGACGCGTGGATGATGTACGGCTTGCAAGATGTGATTATGCTGAAACAAATGATGGAATCATCAGAGGCCGATGAAACACACAAAAGAGTTGAGCGACATAAACTCGATTCGATGTTGGGTTTTGCAGAACTCACAACCTGCAGACGCCAATCATTATTAAAATATTTTGGCGACGATTTAAAAGAACCCTGCGGCAATTGTGATACCTGCATCACCCCAGTTGAAACCTGGGACGCAACCGTTGCCGCACAAAAAGCCTTATCAACCGTGCATCGCACGGGGCAACTTTTTGGTGTCACGTATTTAACCGATGTTTTACTCGGCAAAGAAAACGAGCGCATTATAAATAACGGGCACAATAAATTAAGTGTGTTTGGCATTGGCAGTGAATTAAATGCCAAACAATGGCGCGATTTATTTCGCCAGTTAATTTCTCGAAATTTATTAAATGTAGATGTGCAAGGCCACGGCAGTTTATTGTTAACCGAAATCTGCCGTGCGGTTTTAAAAGGTGAAACCAGTTTGCACCTTAGAAAACAAATGTTGCAAAGTAAAAGCAAAAAGAAAAAATCCAAAGTGGCGGTTTCTAATAATGCATTGTGGGAACAGCTGCGCGCAACGAGAAAACGTTTATCAGAAGAATTAGGTGTGCCACCGTTTGTTATTTTTCATGATTCAACCTTAATGGATATGATGGATCGTATGCCACAAAATCACCAGCAGTTTGCCAATATCAGTGGCGTGGGCGCAACCAAGCTAGAAAATTACGCAGATGATTTTTTAGCGGTGTTACGCGATTATGAAAATGATGCTGCAGAAAATAAAACAGATACCGTAGAAGAAACCTTCATGTTATTTAAAAGCGGTATGAATGCAGAATCTATTTCTAAGCAACGCGAAATGACGCAATCAACAATTGTTAATCACTTGGCAAAATTAATAGAGCAGGGCAGTGTAGAGTTAAATGAAGTGGTTGAGATTTCACAGTCAGAAATAAAAAAAATTCAAAATGCCATTTTAGAATTAGGCGACGAAGCTAAAAAATTAAAACCGATTTTCGAATATTTTGATGGCGAATATAATTATGAAACACTGCGTTGTGTTAAAGCCTCTATAGAACTTGTTTAAATTACATTGTGTTATATTGTCACTGCTGTCACGTTAACTATTATTGAAGTAATTTGTTCGCTTGATACAAAACGTTTCAAGGGCTTAATACTTCAGTTAAACATGAAAATAAAAAATCGACTTCGTCATGCCTGCGCAGGCAGGTATCCAGTGTCTGCGGTCTCTCAAAGTCACTAGATTATAAAGTGCATCCCTGCACTTTACCCTGCGGGTCATGCAGAGCATGCTTAAATTTGATCCAGTCAAATTTATCCGCCTACGCAGGAATGACGACACTTTTTAAGTTAACGGGACAGCAGTGTTATATTGTTTAATAAAGTCGGGAATTTTTTCTGCGGGTAAAGGTTTAGAAATATAATAGCCTTGTACTGAATCGCAACCTAAATCAATTAACGTATTCATTACCGTTTGTGTTTCAACGCCTTCCGCAACCACTAAATGCCCTAGGTTATGCGTGAGGTCAATAACCGATTGAACAATGCTCGCATCGTTTTCGTTTGTATCCATATCGCGCACAAAAGATTTATCGATTTTCACTTCATCAACGGTGAGTTTTTTCAAATAACTTAATGAAGAATAACCGGTTCCAAAATCATCAATAGAGTAACGCAAGTCTTTTAGTTTGGGGTGGTTTAATAAACTTAATACAACATCTGGGTTGGACATAACGGTGCTTTCTGTGAACTCAAGTTTTATGCGTTTCGGATCTGAATTATGTGCTTCAATGAGTGATAATAAATTTTCTGTGAAATCTTTATCTTTTAAATTACGCGCTGAAATATTAATAGACATATCTAAAACTAAGCCTTGTTCTTTCCATTTATTAATTTGTAAAAGTGAATGTCTTATTACACAATTTGTAAGCAAATTAATTAAGCCTGAATTTTCAGCAATGTAAATAAATTGATCTGGAGCAACTGCGCCGTGTTTAGGGTGAGTCCAACGCAGCAATGCTTCAACACCATAAACTTTATTCGTTTTCAAATTGACCTGTGGTTGGTAGTGCAAGCACAGTTCGTCATTCTCAATGGCTTCCCTTAAGTCGGCCATTAATTCTAGTCGCCAGGGCGTATGCGTGTCGAAGCTAGTATTGTAGAGTGTAACATGGGTTTCGTGTCGTTTAGATTCATACATCGCCACATCTGCATGTCGAATAAGTGAAGCCTGGTCTTTGCCGTGTTCAGGAAAAATGGCAATGCCAATACTGGCGCCGATATTTACGCTTTGCGAGGTGAGATTAAAACTAGGCTTTAAAACTTCAACTATTTTATTGCCCACTTTTATTGCATCATCTTCATTAATGTCGGGTAATACAAATGCAAATTCATCACCGCCTAAGCGGCCAACAGAATCGCTTTCTCTTAATGCATTGGGAATGCGTTTGGCAACCTGTTTTAAAATAATGTCACCTTCGGGGTGGCCTAAGGTGTCGTTAATGTCTTTAAAGTTATTTAAATCAAGAATAAAAACGGCGAGTTGTTCATTGTTTCTTTTGGCCAGCGTTAACGCCTGATTTAAGTGCTCAACAATTAATGTTCTATTAGGCAAGTCAGTGAGGGGGTCATGCATGGCCTGGTGGGTGATTTGCGTATTTAGTTTTTCTAGTTCGTTGGTGCGTTTGAGAACCCTGTCTTCCAGTGATGCGTTTAGCTGTTCCATTTCTTTAAGTGTGTTTTCTTTGCTTGTTACCGCTTCTTTTAATGTTATTCGCATTAAATTAAATGTATTAGCCAGTTCTGAAAACTCATTGTTTCCCTGTATGGTTAGTTCATCATCAAATTTAAAGCTGGTTATTTTATTGGCAGATTTTTTTAATTTTTTTATGGGGTGAGATACCTTTTTTAAGAAACCTATATAAATACTAACGCCTATTAGTAAACCAAAAATAAGGCTTGAAAATACCTGTGTCATTAAATTTTCAAAGGGGATGCTTTCGAGTGGTTTCTTATCAAGACCAATTTTGATTGTGGCAAGTAATTTGTCATTAAAGATAACGGGGAAGCTTAAGTTTAATATGTCGCTTTGTTCGCTAAGGTAATTAAATAGTTGGTGAGGGTCTTCAGTTTTAGTGGCGATAATAGCTTTTTGAATAATGGGGTTTTCAGAGTCAATATAATGTGTAATTGCGTGATTGTCTTTATTAATATAAACCGCATAAATAACATTTTCTTGTTGTGTTGTGTTACGTGCAAATTCATTTACGGTGTAGTTGTCATATACCAGTAATGGATCAACGGAGATGCTGGTTAATAAAAAACCTATTGAGTTGCCTTGTTGTGTCAGGCTGTTAGTGCTGCGCTCTTTCTCTTTATAAAATTGAAAAAAAGCATTGCTTAATAATGCAAAAAGTAAAACGCCAGCAATAATAACAACAAATTGGTTCCCAATACGAGAATGTTTTTGTACATGCTTAATTTTCATTTCAATAAATTTATTCCATAATCATCACCATAAACATCACGCACTATTTTTCTATGTTCGTCGTAATCTTTGTCGGTAGCAGAAACAAGGGCGGATAATTTAGCTTGATTTAAAATGTTTCGACCCGATGGGTTTGAATGTAATGAACTTAAAATAGATTGCAAGCTTTGTTTAAGTTGTTCGGGCATATTGCTTTTAACAGCCCAGGGTAAATGCGGGAGCTGTTTGGTTTGCGCCAGAAATTTCATTTGTGTTATGTCGATGTTGCGTTTCACAACATCGAGTTTAATTACGGTGTCTCCCGAACCGGCAGCATCTGCCTGTTTTTGATAAGTTGACATAATGGCATTAGGGGGGTTGATCGCAATTTTTTCGTTATAGTCGCTCTCGGTTAAGCCTTCTTTTTGCAGTAACCATTTGATGGAGATGTAACTCTGCATTGCCATTTTACCGCCGCCAAATAAAATGGTTTTATTTTTCAAATCGCTAATTGAATTTATGTTACTGTCTTTTCGAACAATAATTGTAGCGGCATTAGTGGAACGACCAAACTCCTGGTTTTTTAATATCACCTGATAGCCATACAATAGGTTGGATACGATATAATGGTATTGATTGTAATGAACTAAATCATAACGTTGTTCTTTAACGCCTCGCCAAAAATCTTTAAAATTTTTGGCGGTAACCAATCTAACTTCACGTTGCAATGAATGGCTTAAATAAGTCGCCATGGGGGAAAAGAGTTTGTAAGTGAGTTTAATGTTTCGTCGGGGGAAAATGCCCATAATCAGCGGGCGAGAATTTATATGGTCACTAAGAGTTAGTGTTGTTTTGGGTAATATGCTGCCAGCAAGCATATAGCTGGATAATTTTATAAAGCTGCGTCGCTTCATTTAAACACTCTATTTATGATTTTTATATAACCCTTGCTTTCGGTTTGCAGCAAACCTTGCAGAATTGTAACTATTTATATAGCACAAATTATCTACTTTGTTTTTATGCCAACCCTGAGGTGGCATGGAAAACGTCGATAATTTATTCGTATATAATCCGTGCAATGAAACGGGTGCGAATAAATTCGCACCTATATTTTTAGTAAATCGTTGTGTTATAAGTTACCCCATGCTTCGTCCGCCGAAAAGCGTGCACCGTATTGATCGTTTA
>UOFH01000296.1_pt1 | contig 15960 bp, 13 predicted proteins | sample 1988451 | NCBI WGS metagenome assembly UOFH01 (sample SAMEA4712194, study PRJEB27164) | hydrothermal vent metagenome | biome: marine basaltic hydrothermal vent biome; feature: marine hydrothermal vent; material: mineral | place: Pacific Ocean | collected 2011-06-14/2011-07-23 | depth 1689 m | reverse complement strand
GGACGCCGGGACAATATATTGTTTGGTGGCGTATGCAAATTGCCTGGTCGCTACTCAATAGTGGTCAGCTCGTTTCTCAAGTTGCTGAAAAGGTCGGCTATCAATCAGAATCTTCCTTCTCACGCGCGTTTTATAAAATGTTTTCAACAACCGCAGGAAAAGTTAGGCGTAACAAAACCTCAACATAACTTTAACGTGCGGTGCATCGGGATCAGCTTTTGCACGGCGCGTAATTTCAAAATCATTAAAAGTTTTAACGTATTGAATGCCGGACATTATCGGTTTGTACATTGCGGATCTGTGAATATTTTTATTAACCTACTCATGTTTTGCACCCGTTCTTAGTGGGAGCGGGTTAACTCGTTTAAGCTTTTTTGATTCTGCATCGGTCATGGGTGGGTTTTCTTCATCCTCCTGCGCCATTGACTCAATCTCTTCATCACTTAACGCGTTAACGTCTTCGTAATTTTTTTCAGTTACGATAATGTCGCTACCATCTGAATGTTTGAATATCTCTTTCATAATGTCACCTATAACATGCTGTGATAATCATCACGTTCACGTTTGCTGGCTGGCCTTACGGATATCAAGCATATGGTATCGCCATGCCTTACTGTATAAACAACAGATAATATTTTAGTGTAGCGATTAACGCCGATTGTCACGTAACGATCTTCGCCATAATCTTGACGGCTATCAACAAACTCCACGCGGTTAAAATCCGAAAATACCGGAATGCCCACCGATAACGGCATTCTATGCTTTTGAAAATTTCGTTTGTTTTTTTCTGAATCCCATTCAAACCCAGCCATGTATATAACTTGTTGTGTTGCTATTCATAATTAGATTGCAAGCAAATAAATTTATATTAACCAATGCTTTTTTGATTTAATTCGTAAGGAACAGCAATTGCTTATTATTTGATATCGAAAATATAATTAAATATTAACAGTAGTAACCCGCATGACATGAAAACCGTTTATCTGAAATTCCAGAAAAACCCCATACAGCTTGTTTGAAAATCGCTGAGAGCCGCATTATATAAGGCTTTCAACGATTATAATTGGTGCCGATGACTGGAGTCGAACCAGCACGGGTTTCCCCACCACCCCCTCAAGATGGCGTGTCTACCAATTTCACCACATCGGCGTGTATTACATTATTTATTTTTACCGGCATTCGGGCTTCCTGCCCTCTCTGCGCATTTAAGCATTACCGGCCTGACTTCCTGTCAGGCGTTAGCGGCTCCTTGCCCGCCGCTAACCCAATTTCACCACATCGGCGTGTATTACATTATTTATTTTTACCGGCATTCGGGCTTCCTGCCCTCTCTGCGCATTTAAGCATTACCGGCCTGACTTCCTGTCAGGCGTTAGCCGCTCCTTGCCCGCCGCTAACCCACAACACCCATGTTTATTTGCTACAAACAAAATCGCGACCTAATGATTGCCTCTATATTTAAAACTTATATGGAGACAATCAATTAGATCGCGATAGAAAACACTTATTCTGAAGCAGGAATATCGCTAGCGGGTACTTCGGCTGCGGGCGCCTCAGTTGCGGGCACTTCCGTTGCCGGCATTTCTGCAGATGGCACATCGGTTGCAGGTAACGGAGCTGGTTGCTCTAACACTGAGCCATTATCTAAATCAACCGATTGCATGTTTGCGGAAATGGTTGCTAAACCTAGACTGTTTATAAAAAATGCCGCGGCTAAAATACCCGTTGTGCGACTTAAAAAATTAGCCGCGCCACGCGCACCAAACACAGAACCCGAGTTACCACCGCCACCTAAAGAAGCGCCGGCATCTGCACCTTTACCGCGTTGCAACAGAACAAGCCCAATAATAGACAAAGCCAGTAATACTTGAACAACAAGAAGAATTTGAATCACTTATTTTTACCCTTAACCTGCAGCTTGGCAGATTGCTAGAAAATCAGCCGGTTTTAGTGATGCACCACCAATTAAACCGCCGTCGATATCAGGCTGGCCAATGAGTTCTTTTGCATTACCTGCATTCATTGAGCCGCCATATAAAATTTGTAAACCTTCTGCCACATCTGCATTTAATGCAGCAATTTTACCACGAATAAATGCATGTACTTCTTGCGCTTGTTCGGGTGTTGCGGTTTTGCCGGTGCCAATTGCCCAAACAGGCTCATAAGCAATGACACTATCGGCCAAGGCTTCAACGCCTTCTAATGCAATAACCGCATCAATTTGACGCGAACACACATCATTGGTTACGCCCGATTCGCGCTCTTCTAATGATTCACCAATGCAGAAAATAGGTGTTACACCGTTGCGACGTGCCGCTGCAAAGCGTTTTGCAACTAGCTCATCTGTTTCGCCGTAAAGTGCGCGACGCTCAGAGTGACCAATAATGGCATATTCGCAACCAATTTCTTTTAACATTGCGCCGGAGATTTCACCGGTAAATGCGCCGGAATCTGCATCGCAAATATTCTGTGAGCCAACTTTGATAGCGGAGCCTTCAACTGCACCGGATACGCGGGGAATAAATACAGCCGGTGGACAAACCACAACTTCTGCATTATTAACTGAACCCATGCCTTCTTTAATTCCAGCAATTAGCTCTTTAACTGATTCGCACGAACCGTTCATTTTCCAGTTGCCGGCAACCATTGGCTTACGCATACTAACTCCGATATTGGTGTTTTTTATGAGGGGCGTATTCTAACGGCAGCCCAGCCTAGTTACAAGGTATTGTTACAGAACATAAAAATGGGATGTTTAAAAAGCCAGCGCTTGCGAATGAAGCACTGGCTCATTTACTCGGCAATCACTCAGCTGGGATTAGCATGTGCCACCGACGCAGATACCGCATCGGCAATTTGTTGTGCATAGCGGGTTACGATCTTTTCATCTTCGCCCTCAACCATTACGCGAATCAGCGGCTCAGTGCCGGATGCACGTAATAAAACACGGCCTTTGCCGTTTAGTTTTTTCTCAACCTCGTCCACCGCCTGCTGCACTTTCGGCTCACCAATGGGGTTGGTTTTAACCGGCAAGGGCACATTGATTAATATTTGTGGCATCATTTTCATGTCGATTAAAGCGTCGGTTAAGGTGGTGCCGGACTCAGCCAGATACGCCATGACCTGCAACGAAGAGACAATGCCATCGCCCGTGGTGGTGCGATCTAAACAAATAATATGCCCCGAATTCTCACCGCCCAACGACCAGCCTTTTTCCCGCAAACATTCCATTACGTAGCGATCGCCTACCGAGGTGCGCTCAAATTGCAGGCCTAAATTTTTAATCGCCAACTCCAGCCCTAAATTACTCATTAGTGTGCCGGCAACACCGCCCTGTTTTTCGCCCGCGGCCAGTCGTGCTTTGGTGATAATGTATAAAATCTGGTCGCCATCAATCACTTGCCCTTTGCTGTCCACCATCATTAAACGGTCGCCATCGCCATCAAAGGCAATGCCAATATCGGCGCGATTTTGCAACACGGCAGCGGCTAATGTGTTGGGATGTGTGGAGCCGCAATTTTCATTGATGTTCACGCCATCGGGTTTATCTGCAATGGTAATAACATCGGCACCGAGCTCGGCAAACACGTTTGGCGCTATGTGATAGGTTGCGCCGTTTGCGCAATCTAACACCACTTTCAAACCTTTAAATGAGGTGCCAATGGGAATGGTGGCTTTGCAGGCTTCAATATATCGGCCTTGCGCATCTTCGATTCGTTCGGCTTTGCCCAACGCGGCGGAGTCGACGGTTTGCATTTCGGTTTCGTACATGGCCTCGATTTCATTTTCAATATCATCGTCGAGCTTGCTGCCTTCAGCGGAGAAAAATTTCAGGCCATTATCGTAAAACGGATTATGCGATGCGGAAATAACAATGCCCGCCGAAGCGCGCAAGGTGCGGGTGAGATAAGCAATACCTGGCGTTGGCATCGGACCAATCATTTTTGAATCGACACCGGCTGCGGCTAAACCGGCTTCCAGTGCGGCTTCAAACATGTAACCCGAAATGCGCGTGTCTTTGCCGATAACCACTAAATTATTACCGCGACTCGCCAACACTTTACCCACGGCCCAGCCTAATTTCATTACGGCCTGCGGCGTCATTTGACCGGTGCCGACTCGGCCACGAATACCATCTGTTCCAAAATATTTTTTTGCCATTCTTTATAATCCGCTCACGTTACTTTTAATTTTTTCATTTATGCGACACCTCGATGTCAGCACAAACTATTTTTACACAGCGCTCAACGCATCACAAACTTTAAGCGCATCACACGTTGGTTTCACATCGTGTACGCGAAATATGTGCGCACCTCTGGTTCTTGCTAACACCGCGGCGGCGATGCTGGCGTACAATCGGTTGTCGGGGGAATCCTCGTTGAGTATTTTGCCCAACATGCTTTTGCGGGAAATGCCGATTAGTAGTGGTAAATCAAAACTTAAAAATTCATCGAGCCGATTTAACAGCTGACAATTTTGTTGCAAGTTTTTGCCAAAACCAAAACCGGGGTCGAGAATAATATGTTCTCGTTTAATACCGGCTTCAACGCAGGCTCGAATACGCAATTCAAAAAAGGTTTTTATGTCATCAACCACATCGTCATAAACCGGGTTTGCCTGCATGGTGCGCGGCTCACCCTGCATGTGCATAATGCAAACCGGCACAGCCAATTCGGCACAAACCGCCAACGCACCTTTTGCCTGCAAGGCATTTACATCGTTAATTAAATTTGCGCCGGCGTTTACCGCGGCTTTCATCACCTCTGGCTTGCTGGTGTCGATAGAAATTATCACATCACTTTGCTGACGAATCGCGTTAATGACTGGCACAACGCGATTAATTTCATCATCAAGCGAAACCGCTTTTGCGCCAGGGCGAGTTGATTCACCGCCCACATCTATAATCTGCGCACCTTGTTTTTGCATGTCTAATGCTTGCGCCAACGCGGCTTCAACTGAATTGAATTTGCCGCCATCGGAGAATGAATCGGGGGTGGTATTGAGTATCCCCATAATTATAGCGTTATCAGATGATAATAAAGATAATATTTGATTCATTACTTATCTAAGCCGCAACAAAAAAGGCACTCAACTTTGAGTGCCTTACATTATAAAAACAAAAGATTAATTAGTGAAGACTCGCCGGCCCACCAATTGAACCATCACCTTTATCTTCTTTTTTACTCTCTTCTTTTTTAGAGGAAGAAGGAGGTGTTGACGATGAGTTATTGTCTGTATCATTCCAGTCTTTGGGTGGACTCACTTCCTGGCGCTCCATCAATTGACCAATTTGAGCCGAGTCGATGGTTTCATATTTCATCAGCGCATCGGTCATAGAATGCAAAATATCCATATTATCTTTCAACAACTGCTCAGCGCGTTTGTAATTACGGTCAATCACCTCACGAATTTCTTCATCAATAACACGCGCCGTATCATCTGCGAGATTTTTATGTTGGGTAACTGAACGTCCCAAAAACACTTCGCCTTCATCTTCAGAATATGCCAATGGGCCGAGCTTTTCTGACAAGCCCCATTTCGTTACCATATTGCGTGCGATGTCGGTTGCGCGTTCGATATCATTCGATGCGCCAGTGGTGACATTGTCGCCACCAAAAATTATTTCTTCTGCCAAACGCCCGCCAAACAAACTCGATATTTGGCTTTCCAAACGACGCTTGCTGTAGCTGTAGCGATCTTCTTCGGGCAAAAACATGGTGACACCCAAAGCGCGGCCACGGGGAATAATGCTCACTTTATAAACGGGATCGTGATCGGGTACCAGTCGGCCAACAATGGCATGACCGGCTTCGTGATAGGCGGTGAGTTTTTTCTCATCTTCCGACATCACCATCGACTTACGCTCAGCGCCCATCATAATTTTATCTTTGGCTCGCTCGAAGTGTTCCATAAACACTTCTGTATTATTTTCACGGGCGGCAAACAAGGCCGCTTCGTTTACCAAATTAGCCAGATCGGCACCGGAGAACCCCGGGGTGCCACGGGCAATCAGTGAGGCTCTTACATTCTCAGACGTCGGCACTTTGCGCATGTGGACTTTCAAAATTTGTTCGCGACCGCGCACGTCGGGCAATGGCACAACCACTTGTCGATCGAATCGACCGGGGCGCAGCAATGCGGGATCTAGCACATCGGGGCGGTTAGTTGCGGCAATAACAATAACGCCTTCATTGCCTTCAAAGCCGTCCATTTCAACCAATAGTTGATTCAGTGTTTGTTCGCGCTCATCGTGCCCCCCGCCCACACCGGCACCACGATGGCGACCCACTGCATCAATTTCATCAATAAAGATAATGCAGGGCGCATGTTTTTTAGCTTGTTCGAACATATCACGCACACGAGATGCGCCGACACCCACAAACATTTCTACGAAATCGGAACCAGAAATAGTAAAAAAAGGCACTTTGGCTTCGCCTGCAATGGCTTTAGCCAGCAGCGTTTTACCTGTGCCCGGTGAGCCTACCATCAACACACCGCGGGGGATTTTTCCGCCGAGTTTTTGAAATTTACCCGGATCGCGCAAAAATTCAACCAGCTCGCCGACTTCTTCTTTAGCTTCTTCAACACCGGCCACATCCGCAAAGGTCGTTTTAATTTCTTCTTCACCCAGCATACGCGCTTTGCTTTTGCCGAATGACATGGCACCACGGCCACCGCCACCGCCCTGCATTTGGCGCATAAAGAAAATCCAGATACCGATAAGCAACAAGAACGGGAACCATGAAATAAATATATTCATCAACAGCGAAGGTTGCTCAGGTTCTTTCGCTACAATTTTTACATTGTTTTTAAGCAAATCACCAATCATCGCGCTGTTATCTGTTTCGGGGCTGTAGGTTGTGAACTCTTTTAGATCACGTGTTTTGCCGACAATTTTACGCCCTGCAAGATCAACCTCTGCAATATTGCCATTTTTAACTTCTGAGATAAATTCAGAATAAGCAAACACAGACTCTTTATTAGCGCGTTGAGAAAAATTACTAAAGACAGACAATAGAATAAGGGCAATCACACCCCAAAGAATTAGATTTTTGACCAGGTCGTTCAAGACAACACCTCGGTTAATTTAAACATTAATATAAAAATACTACACAGATCGGCTAAAAGCCAGCTCAAATGCCTTTTTGTTCTATAGATGATCACGTTTTTACACGTTAAAAAAACACATCTAATATAGAGTGCAGTTACTCATCCCTTAAATTCTGTAGCAAGCCCGTATACTTCTTTGCTGCGCGGGCGCGAGGCTTTGGGCTTTCGCATCACCACTCGGCCAAAGTGCTTGCGCATTTGTTTGATATAGTCATCAAAGCCCTCGCCCTGAAAAAGTTTGACCAACAATCCACCGCCAGGCTTCAGCACCTGCCGAGATAAATCCAGCGCTAATTCAGCCATATACATGGCACGGGGAATATCAACCGCTTGCTGTCCACTCATATTGGGTGCCATATCGCAAATTACAAGGTCTGGCCGATCAGATTGCAAAGTATTTAATAATTCATTAAATACGTCGTCTTCGAGAAAATCGCCGGTGATAATTTCTACGCCGTCCATTGGCTCCATTGGCAAAATATCCAGCGCAATTATTCGCCCTCTGCCTTTGAGCTTGCGCACCACATATTCGCACCAGCTTCCGGGCGCTGCGCCTAAATCAATCACCACACTGCCCGGTTTTAGTAGATAATCTTTTTCATCAATTTCTTTTAATTTATAAACGGCACGTGAACGATAGCCGTCTTTTTGCGATTGCTTAACAAACTCATCGTCAAAATGCTCTCTTAACCAATTACCACTTGATTTACTTCTTGCCACTTTATTTTGTTTTCCAGTTTAGATTTTAAAACACGGGTGAATTGAAATGATACAATACCTCATTCAACTTTACTGAAAATTTACGCGACCTTTGCACGAAACACTTTTTGTCATCTCCGATAAAAGCACTTGGGAATGACAATGTTATTAATTATTCCTGTTTCGCGCTAAGGTCGCTTTACATTGCCGAGACTTGCATGCCACTTTCAAGACACCAAATTAAATACTTAACTTCACTCGCCCACAACCTTAAACCGGTTGTCATGATTGGGCAAAATGGCATCACTGAAAATGTTTTAAAAGAATTAGAAATCGCACTGGATTTTCATGAGCTGGTAAAAATTAAAATTGCGGGCGATGACAAAGATGAGCGAGCTGAAATGATTGAAAAATTAATTAATGAATCATCAGCAGACGTTGTGCAAAAAATTGGTAAAACGCTAAGCCTTTATCGTAAAAACAATATCAAGCCTAAAATCACTTTGCCCAAAAGATAATTAAAAGACGCTCGTTTTTTTACATTAATAAAGTAGGTGCGAATAAATTCACACCTATTTTTATTAAATATAGTGAACTTCAACAATTTCCAAACCGCGAATCCCACCTGGGGTTTTCACTTTTGCGATATCACCTTCCATTTTTCCGATTAGCGCGCGCGCAATTGGTGAGTTTACGGAAATCATATTGGCTTTAATATCGGCTTCGTCTTCACCAACAATTTGATAGGTAATTTCGTCGCCGGTTTCTTCATCGCACAAATCAATGGTGGTACCAAAAATAACTTTGCCATCGGCTTTTTGCTTTGTCACATCAATAACAACGGCTACGCCCAACTTGCCGTCGATTTCTTTTATGCGACCTTCACAAAAGCTTTGTTGCTCACGTGCTGCGTGATATTCCGCATTTTCTTTTAAATCGCCGTGCTCACGCGCCACCGCAATCGCCTCAATAATGCGCGGACGATCAACCGTTTTTAATTGCTTTAATTCATCCATCAACATTTTAGAGCCGCGCACGGTCATGGGGACTTTGTTATTCATCCAGCGATCTCCTTGTGTAAATCTTGTAATCGATTTACGGTTTTTTCTGATTGTGATTTTAACGCCATGCAGGTTGCATTCGCGCCGGCAATGGTTGTGGTGTAACTCACTTTATGTTGCAACGCCGCAGCACGAATGGTGAACGAATCTGAAATTGCCTGCTTGCCTTCTGTGGTATTGACGATTAACGCAATCTCATCGTTTTTAATCATATCAACAATGTGTGGGCGACCTTCGTAGACTTTATTAACCAGCGTGCATTCAACGCCATTTTCATTTAATTTGGCCGCCGTGCCACGGGTTGAAACGACTTCAAAACCCAACTCGTTTAACATCTGTGCTACTTCAACTGCGGCTTGATGATCGCGCTCGCGCACACTCACAAACACTTTACCCGAGGTGGGCAAATTAACGCCAGCACCTAATTGGGCTTTTGCGAAGGCTTCGCCAAAGTTTCGGCCAACGCCCATTACTTCGCCGGTAGATTTCATTTCGGGGCCGAGCAGTGGGTCAACGCCCGGGAATTTAACAAACGGGAACACCGATTCTTTAACCGAGAAATAATCGGGGATCACTTCTTCTGTTACGCCCTGCTCTTTTAAAGAGATGCCCACCATGCAGCGTGCCGCCACTTTTGCCAATGGCACGCCGATGGCTTTGGAAACAAACGGCACGGTGCGCGATGCACGCGGGTTAACTTCTAGCATAAATATTTCATTACCCTGAATGGCGAACTGAATATTCATTAAGCCAATCACCTGCATTTCAAGCGCTATTTCTTTGGTTTGCTCGCGCAATCTATCTTGTATTTCTTTCGATAAACTGTACGGCGGCAATGAACATGCAGAGTCGCCAGAGTGAACACCGGCCTGCTCGATGTGTTCCATAATTGAGCCGATTAACACATCCGTGCCGTCGCAAATTGCATCGACATCGACTTCAACCGCATCGTCTAAAAAGCGGTCTAATAAAACCGGCGCATCGTTAGACACACTCACCGCGGTTTTCATGTAGTGTGCTAAATCGGCCTCGTTGTGGACGATTTCCATGGCACGACCACCCAACACGTAAGATGGGCGAACCACGATGGGGTAACCAATTTCATCTGCCTGCCCCACCGCTTCTTCGGCTGAACGCGCTAAACGATTGGGCGGCTGTTTTTGGCCTAATTTCTCAATCAACTGCTGGAATCTTTCACGGTCTTCCGCTAAATCAATTTTATCCGGTGAAGTACCAATAATCGGCACACCCGCAGCTTCTAAATCACGTGCAAGTTTTAATGGCGTTTGTCCGCCGTACTGCACAATCACACCTTTGGGTTTTTCCAGATCCATCACTTCAAGCACATCTTCTAAGGTTAATGGCTCAAAATATAAACGGTCGGATGTATCAAAATCGGTGGAAACGGTTTCGGGGTTGCAGTTAATCATAATGGTTTCATAACCGTCTTCGCGCATCGCTAATGCAGCGTGTACGCAACAGTAATCAAACTCAATGCCCTGACCAATTCGGTTGGGCCCGCCGCCTAAAACTACAATTTTTTCTTTATTAGACGTTTGCGCTTCGCACTCTTCTTCGTAAGTGGAATACATGTAAGCGGTCGATGTTGAAAACTCCGCCGCACAGGTATCAACCCGTTTGTAAACCGGACGAATATTTAAAGATTGACGATGCGCACGCACGGTGTTTTCTGCTACGCCCATTAGGGTCGCCATGCGACTATCGGCAAAGCCTTTGCGCTTTAACTGGAACATTTCATCTTTAGTAATATCAGTGAGCTTGCGCGTGCGCAGACTTTCTTCGGTACTGATAATGTCCTGAATTTGCACTAAAAACCACGGGTCGATGTGGGTTAATTTTTGAATGCGATCGTATTCCATGCCGCTGCGAAACGCTTCGCCCAAATACCACATGCGATCGGCACCGGCCTGCTGTAATTCACGGCACAGGGTTGTTTCGATTTCTTCTGCCGACATGCCTTCGGGTAAAATTTCGCTGAACCCGTCAACGCCAATTTCTAATCCGCGCAGCGCTTTTTGTAGTGACTCTTGCAACGTGCGGCCAATTGCCATCACTTCGCCCACCGATTTCATTTGCGTGGTTAAACGGTTTTCAGCCTGCGGAAATTTTTCGAAAGTGAAACGTGGAATTTTTGTTACCACGTAATCAATAGAAGGCTCGAACGATGCAGGGGTTGCGCCGCCGGTAATATCGTTACTTAATTCATCCAGCGTGTAACCCACTGCCAATTTTGCTGCGACTTTTGCAATCGGAAAACCGGTGGCTTTTGACGCCAATGCTGAGGAGCGCGACACCCGCGGATTCATTTCAATAATGGTCATGCGACCATCTGCCGGATTCACCGAAAACTGCACATTCGAGCCGCCGGTTTCCACGCCGATTTTACGCAACACTTTTAATGACGCGTCGCGCATAATTTGAAATTCTTTATCGGTGAGCGTTTGCGCCGGTGCAACCGTAATGGAATCACCGGTGTGAATACCCATGGGGTCTAAATTTTCAATTGAACAAATAATGATGCAGTTGTCATTTGTGTCGCGCACCACTTCCATTTCGTATTCTTTCCAACCCAGAATGGATTCTTCAACCAACAATTCTCGGGTCGGCGATAACTCCAAACCGCGCTTACAAATTTCTTCAAATTCTTCTTTGTTGTAAGCGATGCCGCCGCCGCTGCCACCCATGGTAAATGACGGGCGAATAATGGTTGGAAAACCCACCATTGCCTGCACTTGATAAGCTTCTTCTAAGCTGTGAGCCACGGCCGCTTTCGGCATATCCAGGCCAATTTCTTCCATCGCTTTTTTAAATTTTTCGCGATCCTCCGCCATGTCGATGGCTTCTTTTTGCGCACCGATCATTTCGACATTGTGTTTTTCCAGCACCCCTTCGCGGTCTAAATCGAGCGCACAGTTAAGCGCCGTTTGCCCACCCATGGTTGGCAGCAATGCATCGGGCTTTTCTTTTTCGATAATGCGCGCAACCGTTTCCCAGTGAATGGGTTCGATGTAAGTTGCATCCGCCATGCCGGGGTCGGTCATAATAGTGGCGGGATTTGAGTTAACCAAAATAACCCGAAAGCCTTCTTCGCGAAGCGCTTTGCAAGCCTGTGCGCCAGAGTAATCAAACTCACAGGCCTGACCGATTACGATAGGACCTGCGCCGATAATTAGAATGCTTTTTATGTCGGTGCGTTTAGGCATGGCGGTTTCCTTTTACAGTCAAAGGCAAAAGATTTTTCCGCAAATAAACGCGAATGTACGCAAATGGTTTCAATTTAAATTCTCTCTGTTTCATTGTATTGCCAAACAATGCGGCGAATACCAAGCCTGGGTGTTCCAAAATTTAAGAGCAATCCGACACTAATATCAGTTGCTCTTAGATAATTCATAAGTTGTGCTTCGTGATGTTTATTAAATTGTGCAACTGCTTTTAATTCTATAAGCAATTTATTTTCAACTAATAAATCAGCGATATAGTTACCGACAATACTTTCACGGTAACGAACGTTAATCGCCTTTTGTTGTTCGTATTTTATTCCCTGATAAGCCAGCTCCAGACAAAGTGCATTTTCATAAACCGTTTCTAAAAAACCTGCACCTAATTTATTGCTCACTTCAAACGCACAATTAATAACCTTCTCAGATATTGTCATTCCCTGCGCCATGCTCACCTCCCTATAAACATTTGCGTACATTCGCGTTTATTTGCGGTAAATCTTTTGCTGTTATTTTTTCTCAATCAACTCAATAAAATGATCAAACACCGGCGACACATCATTCGGCCCCGGGCTGGCTTCCGGGTGGCCTTGAAACCCAAACGCGGGTTTATCAGTGCGGTGTATTCCCTGTAACGATCCATCGAACAGTGAACGATATGTGGGTTTTAAATTATCCGGCAGGGTTTTTTCGTTTACCGCAAAACCGTGGTTTTGACTGGAAATCATCACCGTTTTGGTTTGCGTATCCTGCACCGGATGGTTTGCGCCGTGATGACCAAACTTCATTTTTTCGGTTTGTGCGCCACAGGCTAATGCCAGCAACTGATGCCCCAAGCAAATACCAAACAGGGGGATATTCGTTTCCAACACGTCTTTAATGGCCTGAATGGCGTAATCGCACGGTTCGGGATCGCCAGGACCATTGGATAAAAACACGCCATCGGGGTTCATTGCCAGCACATCGGCTGCCGGTGTTTTTGCTGGCACAACGGTAACTTTGCAACCGCGATCCACCAGCATATTTAAAATATTACGTTTAATGCCAAAATCATAAGCCACTACGTGATGCGGCAAATCTTTTGCGGCAAACTGTGGGTGAGCATTATTTTCGATTTGCCAGCTGCCCTGCGTCCACTCAAAGGCTTTTTCGGTGGTGACGTCTTGGGCTAAATCCATGCCTTTTAAACCGGCAAAGGCCTGGGCTTTTTCAATTGCCGCTTTTTCTATGGCGGCTTTTTCGTCGATATTGTCACCCGCCACAATGCAGGCATTTTGTGCGCCTTTTTCACGCAGAATTCGCGTTAAGCGGCGCGTGTCGATATCGGCAATCGCAACCACATTATTCTTTTCGAGGTATTCAGACAGCGTCATTTCACTGCGCCAGTTGCTGGCAACCAGAGGTAAATTACGAATCACTAATCCCGCCGCATGTACCTGCGCAGATTCTTCATCGCCCGAGCATACGCCGGTGTTGCCAATGTGCGGATAGGTTAAGGTCACGATTTGTTGGGAATAAGAAGGGTCGGTGAGAATTTCCTGATAACCCGACATGGCGGTATTAAATACGCACTCACCCACCGTCTCTCCGGAAACACCAATAGATAACCCCCAAAACAGGCTTCCATCTGCTAACGCTAACAGCGCTTTTTGACTCATTATGCCTCCGCTGAACATACGAAACGGGAGCACCGATAAAATCGATGCCCCCGCCTAAAAAACAATTGCAGGACAATTGCAAAATAAATATTGAAAAATGCTGTAAAAATCCGCGTGAGTATAGCAAACACCCAATAAATTCTCTATTACTATTTGCTTATTTAAACGCTAATTTGGGGACTTTTTTCGGCCATAAAAAAAGCCGGAGCTGAGTGCTCCGGCTTTAGTAATAGTGGCGTCCCCAAGGGGAGTCGAACCCCTGTTGCCTGGATGAAAACCAGGTGTCCTAGGCCTCTAGACGATGGGGACGCGGTTCTGTTTTAAACGAATACTCGCCAAAACAGAGCGCGAATTATAGGGAGCAAACACTAACCCGTCAACAAGATATTGAATAATTATCAAATTAATTCAGCAATCGCTAATATTAAAAATACGCTTGCCATTTAAAACATCTCTGGGTTAGGGTTCGCGTGCTGTCTTTTTACAGACAGTTTACGTCCGCAGTGAAGCATGATGGCGTAATCAAAAAATGAATACGGAGATTTTAAATGAAAAACCTAGAAATTTTGTACACTCAGTTTTTTGCTGTATTGAGTATCGTGTTAGCCTGCTTTTTTGCACCCAGCGTTCAGGCCGCTAACATCAACGATTTATTAATTACCGAAATTATGGCAAACCCTGATGCGGTTAGCGATGGCAATGGTGAGTGGTTTGAGTTATTTAACCCCACCAACGAAAGCATTGATTTAAGAGGCATTACGCTTTCGGACGACACCGGCAACAGCACGGTTCTTTCTGCCGATGCCAGTTTATTGGTGAACCCTGGCAGCTATTTTGTACTGGCTCGCAATGGCGACAGCAGCGCGAACGGTGGTTTTGAAGCCGATTATGTTTACAACAATTTCGCGCTTAGAAATTCAAGTGATCAAATTGTTTTTTCTAATGACAGCGGCGAGCTACTGCGTTTTGATTACGGCTCAGGCTTTGTGCCCAAAGGTGGCAGCATGGAATTAATGGATTCGGTGATGTTGCTAGAAAACTATGCGCAAAGCACTACCGCTTACGGTTTGGGCGATTTGGGCACACCGGGTGCAGCGGGGGCTTTTATTCAACCCAGCGCCATTTCGAATGTGCCGCTGCCTGCTGCAGTTTGGTTAATGGGGTCAGGGTTATTGGGCTTAGTTGGCTTTAGTCGACGACGCTCGTCTTAATCTAAATTAATCATTAACACTTCTGCGGCTCTCAGTCACTGCGAGAGCCGCAGATTGGCTTATGATTTATTCTCTACCTTTGCCCAGGAATCCCTAAGCGTCACCGTGCGATTAAACACCAGCGCATCCGGCGAACCCGCATCACGGCAAAAATAGCCTTCGCGCTCAAACTGAAATCTCTCACCCAATTGCGCATCGGCAAGAGATGGCTCAAGCATACAATGCTTGAGTATTGTTAGTGATTCGTCATTTATACGTTCTTTAAAATCCACGCCCTCTTTTCCATCATCCGGTGTGGGGTGATTAAATAAACGATCGTATAAGCGCACTTCGGCTGGCACCGCATGCGCCGCAGACACCCAGTGAATAACGCCTTTTACCTTGCGCCCTTCGGGATTTTTACCCAGTGTGTCGGGATCGTACGAGCAACGTAATTCAACAATTTCGCCCTGCTCATCTTTAATGACTTTATCGCAGCGAATCACATAACCTGCACGCAGGCGCACTTCTTTATCCAGCACTAAACGTTTAAATTTATTATTGGCCGATTCTCGAAAATCGTCTTTGTCGATATACACTTCGCGACTAAACGGAATTTTTCGTTTACCAAAATCTTCATTTTGCGGATGATTCGGTGCGTTCAGTTCTTCTACTTTATCTTTGGAGTAATTTTCAATCACCACTTTCAGCGGATTCATTACCCCCATTCGACGCGGCGCATTGGCATTGAGATCGTCACGAATGGTGGCTTCCAACATGCCCATTTCTACAGAGTTTTCAACTTTACTAATGCCGATGCGTGTGCAAAATTCACGAATAGAACCGGGGGTAAAGCCTCTGCGGCGCAAACCGGCAATGGTCGGCAGGCGCGGATCATCCCAACCGTTCACTAAATTTTCATCAACTAACTGAGTGAGTTTGCGTTTACTCATTACGGTGTATTGCAAATTCAAACGGGAAAATTCAATTTGCAGATCGGAAG
>UOFH01000379.1_pt1 | contig 16125 bp, 14 predicted proteins | sample 1988451 | NCBI WGS metagenome assembly UOFH01 (sample SAMEA4712194, study PRJEB27164) | hydrothermal vent metagenome | biome: marine basaltic hydrothermal vent biome; feature: marine hydrothermal vent; material: mineral | place: Pacific Ocean | collected 2011-06-14/2011-07-23 | depth 1689 m | reverse complement strand
CAATAAAAGTCGATCTATTATTGATAACTTTTTTTCACCTGAATCAAAATCACGGCGCAATGCCGGTGAAAATGATGACATATCGCTTATGGGATCATCAGGGCGCTACGACGAAGTGCGCATAGGAAAAGCGCACAAAGAAGAAGAATAGCAACACAGCCTTGTTAATTATTTTTATTAGAGACTTTTGCACGACACACTTTTCATCAACGATCTCTATTACTACTGAGAGTAAGAATAAAGAATACGCTTTGTTTTAGGGTTGAAAGAGTATTCTATAATACCAATAAATAGTTGAAAAGAAAAAGACAACGCCAAAAACGCAAATGACCGCTAAGTACGCTATATAAGCATTAATCTTTTATAGCGGTTATTTGCGGGTTTTAGCGTGCATTCGCGTTGTCTTTTTCTTTTCAAATATCAGTATCCTTTATTTCTTCCTCAGTAGTAATTAACGCTTCAATTAATGGCGCACAAATAACATCTAATGCGTGTTGCATCTGCCCTCCCGGAATAACTAAATTACTTCGCCCAGACATAAAAGAGCCGTCTATGCGTTTTAAATAAGTATCTAAATTATATTTATCCGGTTCTTTAAAACTAATTACTATAATGCTTTCTTTTTCAGTGGGTACGGGCTGTAAATCAAATGGGTTAGAGGTATCCACCACTGGCATGCGTTGAAAATTAATATCGGTAATAGAAAACTGCGGCACAATAAAATAAATATAATCTTGAAGCTGCTCTAAAATATTGGCGGTTACCTGCTCGGCAGATTGTTTACGAATGATTTGATCGTGTTGAATTCTCTGAATCCATTCAAGGTTTATAGCTGGCACAACGCCAATTAACAAATCAACATACTGCGCGGCATTTATGCTGTTGCTGCGATCACTGCGCCGATCTTTTAATGGCGTATCTGTGTTTTCTGATTTACGCCGTGTCCAGGTTTGCGCAACAACACCGCCGTGCATGCCTTCATAAAATAAACAATCCGAATGAGATGGGCTTTGCTGCCATTGTGTAAATTCGCCTACGGGTTCCTGATAAAGGTGTTTGTTTTCTTCGGTGATCTTAAAGCGCATATCGCAACTTCCATTTTGCGCGTAATGTTTAAAACAATCTTCTAATTTTTTAAAATCGTTTAAGTCGGGGCCGTAGCAGCTCAAATGTCGCCCGTCTGCCAACGCTTGTGAAATCATTTTTTCGCTTTCTGCTTCGTTATAACGCAAAAAACCATCGCCTTGAATAAACGCTGCGTTTATCTTTTGTCTAAAAAATATTTCTTTAAACGCGAGCTGCACCGCTGTGGTTCCGGCACCACTCGCACCCGTAACGGCAATAACTGGATGTTTTTGCGACATAACTCCGCTCCTCTAAATTAAACATTTTATTATTATATAAGTTACGCGATATTAGCTTCCCCATAAAGAAAAATAAATAACAAATAAAAATAACGCCACCACGATGAATTGCGGGCTGGAAACCGCTCTACAAAATCGGCAACTTTGTGACATTAAACGCTTCTAAAGGCGGTTTGCCAACTATCTAAATCCGTTACCGTATCTGAACGTTCACGAAGCACCACGCCAATCTGAAAAAACTCGCTCTCTGCCATTTGTTTACACCAACGCACATTACCGGTTAAAAAGTATTTTTTATTATTATCTTTTAATGTAACCCAAACATCTAAAACGCTGTCCAGTTTAATAATTTGATTTAGCTCAATACGCAAACCCGACGCCGAAACATCGATAGTGGAGCCGCATAAGGTTTTACCTAATAAATTTGGATTTTCAGATGAAAAAACAATTTTCATCTCTAGCGCTTCTTTTAAGTCAAAACGCGCTGCACTGCGCCGTTCTTGAACTGGATTTTCCATACAAACTTCCCCTGATACCAATTAAAATCTAACCATGAGTTTTTTCTTTGCATTCGAACTGATAAGTATAGGCACTGAAACCGATTATTGCCGTAATAGGCTCAGATTCAATTTCGACTAAAACGTAAATATTCTTTCATATCTTCGAGAATATAATAGCTGGCGGGCACCAATAACAAACTCACCAGCGTTGCAAACATCACTCCAAAAGCCAGGGAAACCGCCATGGGAATAAGGAATTGCGCCTGCACGCTACGCTCCAACATCAATGGAGTTAAGCCAGCAAAAGTGGTTAACGAGGTTAAAACGATGGGGCGAAATCGGGCGACGCCGGCCTCGCGAATCGCTGCGCTCATTTCAACACCGGCGGCGCGTTTACGATTAATATAATCGACCAAAACCAGATTATCATTGACCACAACACCGGCAACCGCAATCATTCCACTCAGCGAGAGCAAGCTCACATCCAGTCCTAATAATATGTGCCCGAGCAATGCGCCGATTAAGCCGAATGGAATCGCGCTCATCACCATTAGTGGTTGCGTGTAAGATTTAAAGGGAATTGCCATTAACGCATAAATGCCGATCATTGCCAGAATGAAACCACTGACCATTGCGCTAATTATTTCATCCTGATTCTTTTGTCCGCCAGATTTGCTCCACTTCACACCGCGAAATTTATCACTTAATGAATTAAGAAAATCCGTATTTAAACTTTGTTTTATTTGTGTCGGCACTGCACGGCTTTCATCAACCCGCGCACTCACCGTAATTATTCGCTTTCGATCAACGCGCAAAATTTCTGCGGGGCTTGACGTATACTCAATATTTGCCACTTCACTTAACGGCACATCGACGCCATTATTTAAATGTATAAACATGGTTTCTAAAAAATAAACCGACTGCCTCTGGCCTTTGGGGTAACGCACAAAAACGCGCACATCATCGCGCCCTCTTTGAATACGTTGCACCTCTTCACCATAAAAAGCTTGCCGCACTTGATGCGCCAATAGCTTCGCATTCACGCCTAAATATTCGGCTTCAGGCTTTAAGTGCAAACGAATTTCTTTTTTCCCTGCATCGAAACTATCTTGAATATCATAAGTACCCGCGTATTGCTGCAATTGTTTTTTTAATGCCTTTGCGGCAACCGATAATTCCTGCGTGTTGCGCCCTGTTAAATCAATACTAATATCCGGTCCAGAATCACGCAAACTCGATTGAAATGTTAATTGTGTTGCACCCGATATTTCGCCCACCGCTTCGCGCCATAATTTAATAATTTCTGTGCTATCAACTTGCCTGTCTTCAGAGGCGCGAAGTGACAATGAAACTTCACCGACATGATCGCCTTTTTTCCCGCTGCGTTTCATTGCCTGTATACCAATGGTGGAAATAATACTTTCAATTTGATTTTCACCTGTGCGTATTTTTAACTGTTGTTTGAGTTGCTGCGCCACTTGTTCTATTTTATTTACTGCCTGCTCGGTTTTTTCAACCGGTGTGCCTTGCGAAAAACTAATGCTTGCAATGGCAATATCGCCTTCGACTTTTGGAAAAAACAATAAATGTACCCAGCCTGCATAAAGTATTGCCACAAAAACAATAAATACCGCCAAAAATACCGATACAGTTACATAACGCCAATGCAGAACTTTTAATAAAAAAGGTCGATAAAATATTTCGATAAATTTTTCTAAACCATTTGAAAACTGTGTTTGAAAACGCGTAAATTTATTTTCTTTTCGTTCGTGCGTTTTAATAATAGATAGGTGTGCAGGCAAAACGAACAGGCACTCTGCCAATGAAAATAATAATGTTAAAATTACCACCTGAGGAATCACCATCCACAAACGCCCATCTGCACCAGGCAAAAACAAAATCGGCATAAACGCGACCACACTGGTTAACACCGCAAATATAACTGGCGTTGAAACTTCTCTCGCACCATCAATCGCACCCTTTAAACCCAGGTTACCCTTTAGATGATGCTTGTGAATATTTTCACCTACAACAATCGCATCGTCGACAACAATCCCCAGCACCAATATAAAACCAAACATCGAAATCATATTTATAGAACCATCGACATAAGGCAATAACCAAAAGGCGCCCATAAAAGAAATTGGAATACCTAAACTCACCCAAAAAGCCAACTGCAAACGCAGAAATAAAACCAAAATTAAAAACACCAATAACAAACCCGTTAACGCATTTCTGATTAATAAATACATACGACTTTTAAAATAACTGGATTTATCTTGCCAGATATTTAATTCGATGCCGTTTGGCAACTGTGGTGATTTTGTTTCTATATATTTTTTAATATCATCGGATATTTCTAAAATATTTTGTTCGCCCACACGGTAAACCGTTATTAACAAACTAGGTTTGCCGTTGAACTCACCTTTAAATTTTGTATCTTCAAAACCATCAACTATCGTCGCCACATCGGCTAATTTAACTAAACTGCCGTCGGCATTTGCGCGTAATGTGAGTTGCTCAAAATCGTCGCCCGAATATGCCTGTGCCTGGGTGCGCAAAAGAACATCGCCACTGCTGGTTTTTAAACTTCCTGCTGGCAAATCTAACGATGCTGATTTTACTGCATTGGTTATTTCATCAAAATTTAAATCGTACTCGTGCAGACTGCTTTCAGATAATTCAATGGATAATTCATATTTTTTTGCATTAATTAATTCGACTTGGGTAATGGAATCTATTTCTGTTAATTCGTCGCGCACGGTTTCTGCAACATTCTTTAATGTGCGCTCATCCACATCCCCCGAAACCACAACACTGGCGACGCTGGCTTTAATACTTATTTCACGAATTTGAGGCTGTTCCGCCTGCTCAGGAAAAGTTGAAATCGTATCAATTCTTGATTTTATTTCATCCATTAAATCCCGTGAATTATAAGCTGATTCAATATTTGCGGTTACACTGCAAACCCCCTCCGATGCAACGCTGGTTATTTTTCGTATGCCTTCAATATCAAAAATATTTTCTTCTACTCTTACGCAAATAGTTGTTTCAACTTCTTTTGGAGAGGCTCCGGGAAAGGCAATGCTAATGTTAACTTTATCTAAAGAGATATTTGGAATTAATTCTTTTCGCGTACTTTGCAAAGATAAAATACCTGCGACCACAATCAACAACATAACTAAATTAGCTGCAACCTGATTTTCGGCGAACCAGGATATTAACTTATTCATTTAAAACATTATCTTGGTTAGCCGATGGATCACTAACAACTTTAGGTGATAAGCGCATTCCTTGCAGGGGAAAACTAATCGCGCTGGTAATTATTTTTTCACCTTTATTTAATCCCGATATTATATAAATATTATTTCTATCTTTATTCAATACTTCTACCAATTTTATTTGCAATTTATTATTTTCATCGATCACCCAAACTCGGCTACCATAACGTAAAACTGAACGGGGCAATTTAATCACACTTTTTTTCACACCTTTCAATTCGGCTTTCACAAACATACCTGGCGTCAATGGGGGGCGATTAGGAAATTGTGCATTTTTTTCATACGGCGAAAACACTTCTGCAACTAAATAAACAAGCCTATTACGCACATCTATTTCACCTTCAGCATGACTAAACTGTGCATTCCAAATATATTTTTTAGATGCGTATTCTGAAAATAATTTTATTTTTATTGCATCAATCAACTGCTGATTATTGCGCAACTTCAAACCTAATAATTCTATTTGTTGTAAACTAAGAGGTAATCGAACGGTGACACTTTCTGTTGAATAAATATCTGCCAATAACGTACCCGTGCTAACATATTGCCCAACATCAACCTGTTTGCTCACCACTCGCCCATTAAAAGGCGCCTTGATTTGCGTGCGTTGCATTTGCAAACCAGCAATTTCTAAATCGGCTTTTGCCGCTTGCAGGCTTGCTTTTGCTTCCGCTAACTGCGGCTCACGCAACGCAAAAGCGGTTGATTTTGAAGGGTCACGGCCAATTTGTTGTAAATCATATTTCGCCTGACCTGCTTCGGTTTGTGCACGAATTAATTTTTGTTCTGCCGCCACCACCTGCGCGTTTGCACGGCTCATCGCCAAACGATAATCTGTGTCTTCAATACTTAACAACAAATCACCTTGTTTAAAAAACCCGCCGTTGAGTTTTAATTTTGCAATTTGTTTTACGCGGCCGCTAACTTCTGCCACCAGTTTAATTTTTGTTTTCGCTTTTACACTTCCCTGCGATATTACCGGAACTGATATTAATTGCAGATCCGACAAAACATATTCCACTGAAGGGAAGTTATCTTTAATTACTTTTTTTTCGGCCTGAGGTTTAAAATAATTTAACAACCCAGCAATAAAAACAGCTAACATTAAAACGACTATAACAATTATCCATTGTTTATTTTTATCAGCCTCTTTATTGTGCGAATTATTTGTGGCGAACTCTTCGTCCCTTTGCATATTCAATTTTAAGCCTTATGTCTTTTTTTCTGTTTCATTTTTTGGTAACGCATCCGCACTTTCATCGAGCAATTCTACTTTTTCTATTTTTTCAAATTTCGAACTTATTTTTTTAGCTGATATATTTACATTTTTAACATCTTTACTCGCCTGCTCTATGTGCCTTGACAGGTCATCCATTCTATTTTGAAATCTGGAAAAATCTATTGCCAATGCTCCCAAATGCTCTTGAATTAAATGCACCTGTTTACGTGTTGCACTGTCTTTTAAAACGGCACGCGCCGTTGTTAACACCGCCATTAATGTGGTGGGCGACACCAACCAAACTTTAGCGCGCTGCGCCTCTTCTACTAATTCATAATGATGCGCATGTATTTCCGCAAAAACCGCTTCTGCAGGAATAAACATAACCGCACCATCGGAGGTTTCACCGCTAATAATATATTTTTTTGCAATATCATTAATATGTTTTTTAATGTCTTTTTTAAATTGTTTTTCGGCAATCAATCTATCTGATTCTGGAAGATCAATATCGGTTATTTTTCTAAATGATTCCAACGGAAATTTAGAATCAATGCCGATACTTCCACTTGGCTCAGGCAAAAACAACATGCAGTCGACTCGCGTGTTATTGCTTAATGTGTGTTGAAAAGAAAAACTATTTTCCGGCATTACATTTCGCACCAGTGCATTTAACTGCACTTCGCCAAATGCGCCGCGTGATCTTTTATCTGCCAACACTTCCTGCAAACTCACCACATTACTCGACAGTTCGGTGATTTTCTTTTGCGCTTCATCGATTAATGCCAATCGTTTTACAACATCGGCAAAGGTCGCGGTGGTTTTTTCAAATCCTTCATTAAGCCGCTTATCAACCTGCGTTGAAATTTCTTTTAATTTTTCATCGGTTGCTCGCGTTAGTGCATCTACTTTTTTACCTAACTCATTGCCATTTTTCGATAAAGCCTCTGATACTTGCTTGCGCACTTCACCCATTCCCTGAGTTAAATTATCCTGCTGTATTTTTAATGCATCAAGTTGACGCTTATCAAATGTTTCTCGATGTTGATTTAGGCCCTGCTGCAATGTTTCATTATTTGCGTTTAATTTTTCAGATAATAAATGACTTAATTCACCCGCACGTTTTTCCTGTGCGTTTTTTAATTCACCAATGCGCTCTACTATTGCATTTTGCATTTCTGAAATTAGCTGTAAATTCTGTTGCTTACTATCGGTCATTTGCTCATTTAAATTTTTCTGCAAATCATTTTTAAATAATGCAAACTGATGTTTCAGCCACCACAAGTTTATAACTAAAGCCATTAATAAAATAAGGCCGATATAAATTAAATTGTTATTCATAGAATCTCATTTTTCATATTTAGTATTTTAAACTTGTGCGAATAAATTCGCACCTACACATCTACAGATGCATCCATTTATTCTGCTCTGCACAATTGTAATGCAACAGACGATTTTTAACACTTGTTTTATTTGCTAAAGCGGCCTAGCACCGAGCATGTTTTTTTAATTAAAATTTATAGCACACACTCGCTTCTTATATTACACTTAATGCGTAAATGGTTTGCACAACATTGCAATTATTAATCTAACGCATCTGAAATTCTATGACTCAATCACTTTGCCATATCGACGATATAATGGACCCGGGCGCTAAAGGGTTTACGCTAAAAGAAAAGCGAAAAGAACGCCTGTTATTTATTGTAAAAAAAGACGGCGACGTTTATGCCTACGAAAACTCATGCCCCCACGCAGGAATTAATCTTGAATGGCAAGAAGACGATTTTTTGAATATCGAAAAAAACTTTATCCAATGCTCGGTTCACGGCGCACTTTTTCAAATAGAAAATGGTGATTGTCTGGGTGGCCCCTGCAATGGAGAGGGTTTAACACCGGTTAAAATCGGTATTGATGCCGAGGGCAATATTATTTTGTTGGCGTGATTAAATTTTAGCCGCGAATTTATTAGCACAGCATTTTTTAAATTTTTTACCACTGCCGCACGCACACGCGGCATTTCTGCTTTGGGGTTTTACTGCATATTGGGTTGCCGATTCTATTTGCTCACCCTGCACATAAAACCATTTATTATTTTCAAAAACAAACTGACTGCGCTCATGCATCTGCCCGGTTTTTCCACCACTTTCAAACTGTGCGGCGAACTCAACATAAGCCGTATTGTTTTTTTCTTTTGTGGCTTTTAACACACTCAACCCTGTCCACCTTAGTCCATCTTCCAGACGAATTTCACTGGGTCGGGTGCTGCTATGCCAGCTATCCAGCAAATATTGAACCTGCCCCAGTACATATCCGGTGTAGCGAGAGCGCATTAATGCCTCTGCATTTTTCGCCGGTGCACCTTTATTTATAAGCGCTAAACAGCATTTATCTGGATTGGTTTTGTTTCCGCAAATACAGTGCAAGCCATTGTTTTTAATGTTTTTATTCATAGATATTTGATCTTAATTGAATTAACCCGGTTATCCAGTCGTATTGAATTTTATCTTAAACAACCTATTTAATATTGACAATTCCAATTTCAGCTCGTATTGTTAGTGAACGATCACTAACTTATTGATCGATTCATTTTCGTAGACAACCTTAATAAGGAGAAACCCATGAGTTTCGACGCTGAATTAGACGCTAAGGGCCTTAACTGCCCACTCCCCATCCTACGTGCAAAGAAAGCCATCAACGCTTTATCTGCAGGCCAGGTACTTAAAATTGTTGCTACTGACCCAGGCTCAGTAAAAGATTTCGAAGCATTTTGCAACCAGACGGGCAACGAGCTACTTTCAAGTGCTGAAGCCGGTGGTGCTTTTGAATTTATGATTAAAAAGTCTTAATTGACAATTTAATTAAAAAGGCATCGGTCTCACTGATGCCTTTTTAATTTCCACTCACATCATTTAGAACACATCTCTTGTCTAAACGACTTTCCGCCGAAGAACGACGCGCCTCTATTATAAAGGTCGCTAAAAGCCTGTTTGCCAAAAACGGGGTTCACGGTGTTTCCATTGACGAAATAGTAAAAGAAGTGGGTGTAAGCCCCGCGATTCTTTATCGACATTTCGAATCTAAAGATGAACTTTATGAATCGGTGCTGCAAGAATTTTCTGCCACCCGCGAGTCTTATGTAGAAACCGTGGTTGCAGATGATAACGGTTTCGAGCAAGTATTAAGGGGCATGACAACGGTTTTTGTTTCTAGCATTATCAACCACCCCGATATGTTAAAAATGGAAATGCACTCGCAGCTTGAAGATTCAAAAGCCAGTCAGGAGTTTTTTTTAAATCGCTGGAAAAGTTTTACCGACTACATCGAATTTAATTTAAATGAATTACAATCGCAAAACAAAATCAAACCTATTAATGCCAAAGTAGCCGCATTAATTTATCAGGGCATTATTCGTGAAGTTTTATTGCAAAAATGTATGCAACACACTGACCGTTTTGAGAAAACACCGGTTGCGATTTTAGTTGACGATGTGATAACTTTATTCATGAAAATAATTGAACCTGCTAATACTTAAAAAAGCTATAACCATTAAAGGCTAAAAAATGTTAAATAAAATACTCATCGCTTTCTCTCTTTTTACTTTATCGTTAACTGCGTTTGCTAACAGCAATCCACAAGTGCGCATTGTCACAAACAAGGGCAATATAGAAATTACGTTAAACCAGAAAAAAGCACCTAAATCCGTTGAAAACTTTTTACAATATGCAAACAGCGGTTATTACAACGGCACGATTTTTCACCGCATCATTAAAGGCTTTATGATTCAAGGCGGCGGCTTCGACAAAAACATACAGCGCAAACAGCCCAAGGCTCCTATTGATAATGAAGCATTTAACGGTTTAAAAAATGATCGCGGCACAATTGCCATGGCACGCACTAACGACCCACATTCAGCTACTGCACAATTTTTTATTAATACCGCTAATAATGCCTCATTGAATCACACTGGCAAATCAATGCGCGGCTGGGGTTATGCGGTATTTGGAAAAGTGACAAAAGGAATGGAAGTTGTAGATAAAATTGAAAATACACGAACTGGCCCTAAGGGTATGTTTCGCAGCGATTTCCCACAAGAAGATATTATTATTCAGAAAGTTGAAATCATTAAATAATTAGAATTTTCCATTGCCCAATTCAACTCTGGGCACAGAAACATAATTGCCCTGCACATGATCTATTCCGCAGATTTTGAGCAGGCGCAATATTTCTGAACTCTCAACATATTCCGCAACCGTATAACGCCCCAATGAATGCGCAACGTCATTCATTGCCATTACGATGGCTTTATCAATTGAACCTCTGGCCATGCCTTTAACAAATTGCCCATCAATTTTCACGAAGTCTGCCGGCAAACATTTTAATTGAGAGAAAGAACAAAAACCGGAACCAAAATCATCCAATGAAAAGCGACAACCCAACCATTTCATTTCATCAATAAATTGACTGGCCGATTCAAAGTTTGCAATAGCACAGGTTTCCGTTACTTCAAAAATAAGTGATTGCGGATTAACATCATATTGTTCTAATAAATTTTTTATTTTTTCTAAACTATCAATTGCATTTAATGTGTGCCCAGAAAGATTAATTGAAAACGAAACATTACTTCTATCTTTTTGAATTTCAGCCAATGTAGCAAGTGCTTTTTTCATCACCCACATATCCACATCACACATTAAATTAAACCGTTCGGCAGTTGGGATAAAAGAATCAGGATAATAAATATTATCATTTTCACCCCGCATACGTAGCAGAAGCTCATAGTGCAAAGGATTGCTAGGGTCGCTTGCGTATTGATCCCACACCGCACCATCTTCTGCAGGTAGCGCGCTGATATCAATTAACTTTAAATCGAGAATTGGTTGAAAATGCAGAATGAATTTATTTTTTTCCATTGCATCTCGTAAACGTTGCGACCAGCCTAGTTCACTGCCCATCACATTTTTTTCGTCATTATTTCGTTCATATAAATGCGACTGATTTCGCCCGCTACGTTTCGCAATATGACACGCAATATCTGCATTAGCCAACACATCACCCGATGTCATTTCGGGAACATCCATTAATGCAATTCCAAAACTGGCATTTATATTATGACTTTCTCCCGCATAAGAAAAATTACATTTCTCTAGCGCTACTCGAAATGTTTCGGTAACAATCAATGCGCTTTCTTCGTCAACGCTTTTTAAGATTATGGCAAACTCATCTCCGCCCAATCGAGCTAATGTATCTTTTATGCGTAGTTTTTCAGATAATAATTTTGCAATTTCTTTTAATAATTTATCACCTGCATCATGCCCCGCCGTGTCATTAATATATTTAAATCGATCGAGATCGAGATAAACTAAGGCACTCATTTCATCGCTTGATTGTATGCGACTCACTTCCGCTTCTAATTGATCTTCAAAATAACGGCGATTGCAAAGGCGTGTTAAATGATCGTGCGTTGCCTGCCAGTGTAATTTTTTCTCGAGCATTTTTCGTTCTGAAATATCACGAAAAGCAATCACCGAACCTTCTTGTTTACCTTGAATATTTAACGGATAAACCGTGCACTCAACTGGTACCGGTTTACCATTTTCATGTTTGAACGCGGTTTCCCAACAACGCAACTCAATGCTATTTCCATACGCACGATATAAACGATCGTGGTTTAACACATCGGTAGTGGCATGATAATGAAATGCATCTTTGGCTTTTTTTCCAATAACACTCGCGCCCTCAAGCTTGCCAATAATATTTAATGCGGCTGGATTAACGAACGTCACTTGGCCATCATTATCAACACCATAAACGCCTTCGCCAACCGATTCTAAAATACTGGCCAAACGTTCACGTTCGGCATCGATGTGTTTTTGCACTTCAATAAACCGACTCATGGACGCAATGCGCGAAAGAAATAATTCTTCTGCTTCATTTTTAAACATGCATTCAACTGCACCGGCTTGCAAACAATCTTTTATCACTTCATCGAGGTAGGTGCCGGTTATAACCGCGGTGCGAATTTTTGACGTGCGTTCATCATCGCGTAATTTTTGACATAAAACATAACCATTTTGATCTGGCATAAAATAATCAATAATCGCCAGATCAAAGGGTTTCTTTAGCGCTATTTCAAATGCTTCATCAACGGAACTTGCGGTTTCTGTAATGTAACCATTTTTATTTAACAGGCGCTCGTAGTAATGACGAATACTCACGGAGTCATCTACAAATAAAATATGTACAGGATTTTTTTGTGAACGTACTGGATGTTTATGCTCAACTGGCATTTCATTGCCCAGCAGTTTTTGTAACCCTGAAACCGATTCCTGATGATTTTCCCAAGGAACTAAGGCTGTCGTGCGGCGCCGACTCATCCAGTTTAAAACATCAATGTCCGCATCGTGAGACATCACTAACACGGGGATTTCAAAGAAAGCTTCACTTTCTAATAATACGGTTAACCTGTCGACCGCTTTATGTTGTAAATAATTCGGCCAACCAATTACAACGCCCTGAAAAGACGCTCCCATATCACTTAATGTTTCATAGGCCGCCTCAAACGTTTCCAGCGCCATTAAGTCATAACCCTGTTTTTGTAATGCTTTAACGAGGATATATCTTAATGTCGCAGATTCTTCAACCAACAGTATCCGCTGTTTTTCACTCTCAACTTCCATTAATTACAACCTTTAACACTCACTCGTTTGGGTAATCCAATTTAGCTTTACATTATTTGAGAGATTTGCACGAACAAAGGCCATCGTCATCTCCGATAGAAGCATTCGTGAACAACGGAAAGTATTTCGTGAAAAGGTCTCTATTTATAATAGGATAGTATGACTTAAATGGCTTCACCAGCCAATGGTTTGTTTGCTGCAATACGTTTGCGCAGCCAGCCACTTGCAATGGCCGCGGTTAAAATACACCAAACGGCAAATAAAGCACCGGGCAGTGCAGACTCCGCCGGAAAATGCTTTAACGCTAATGCCACCCCCATGCCGGCATTTTGCATACCCAACTCAATCATTAATGTAATGCGATATAAATGCGCAAAACCATATAATTTACCCAGCCACCAACCCGCAACATAGCCGAAGAAATTCACCAGCACCACGCCCAACATAACCGGAATCGCCATTTGTGCAATGCGTTCCTGATTGGCGGCAACCGCATAACTGCAAATAATAATAATGGCTAACGCGGCGATTCCGGGCGCAATGTCTCTTGCGGTTTGTAAATATTGCCCCAGCCTTTTTTGGATTAGTAATCCCAATAATAAAGGTAGCAAAACGATTTTTATAATGGTGATAGTCAACGGCCAAAATTCGACCGGCATAATTTCACCACCTAAATATTTAACCAACAAAGGCGTGAGCAACGGCGACATTAAAGTAGCAACGGTGGTTAACGTAACTGAAAACGCCACCGCCCCACCCGCCAAATAAACAATGACATTACTCGCCATTGCCCCCGGCGCGCAGCCGACAATAATAAAGCCGATTGCAATCGCGGGGCTAAAGCCTGGATATTGTGCAACCAGCCAAACCAATAATGGCATCACACTAAACTGGCTGAGCACACCTAAAGCAATTCGTTTGGGCTGTACAATTTCTTTTTTTAGATCACCCGCATCAATCACTAGACCAAGCGAAAACATAGTGGCGGCAAAAAACCACAGAAAATAATTTTTGAAAATTAAAAATAAAGGGGGGTGTAAATAAGCTAGCACCGCGCCCGCAAACGTAAGCAACGCCAACTGGCTGGATATTATGCCAAAGACTTTCTTCATATAAACTCAATTCATTTTTATGTGAACTCAGCTTATATCAACCTCTGGCAAGACACTACGCTTAAATCTTATGCGTTGCGCAGGGTTGATAACAAAACACACAAACATAAAAAAACCAGCATTATGCTGGTTTTTTTACTAGCAATGTTTGGCCTAACAATAGCCAAATAAGCGAATATTACTTATCGCCGCCACATTTGCCGTCTTTCTTGTCGCCACCACACTTACCGTCTTTCTTGCCTTCTTTCTTATCGCCACCACATTTACCTTTGTCGCCACCACACTTGCCATCGTCGCCGCCAGCACATTTACCTGAAGACATTGCAACTTTAGCGCTTTGCTGTAAATCAGCCATGCCGAAAGGGTTTTCTGCTGCTTGTGCAGAAATTGATAATGAAGCTGCAAATAAAGCAGCCAGTGCAATTGAGATTATTTTTTTCATAATGATTTCCTTGAAAAGGTTTTTTTAAAGTCTGACCTTTATTGGTCAATAACACGCGAGCAAATAAATGCTGAGGAGTTAGAGCGAGGAATATGCAATGGGTTCACAAAAAATATCATAATTTTTTAACATTTTTTATTTCTCATTTTATAAACTCATTAACCGGCTTTTTTTACACCGGTTTTTATCGCCTCTATCACCGCATTTTCGATCTCCTGCAATACCGGCAGCGCCTTGCTTTGCTGGCCCATCACAGTTGGTCGCGCAAAAAGTATAGCGGTTTTTCCAGATTTTTCATACATGCTCAAACTCAATGGGCACAGCCCCAACATGTCTGGGTCATGGTTGCTGACTTTATTGGCAAACCAGCCGTTACAAAATACCATGCTGCGAATACCATCGAGTTTGCTCTGGTTATAATCATCGCCCCATTTTTCAGCGAAACGAGAAATGTTTTTACTGATATACGGTTCGAACACCACGTAAAATCGCGCGTCTTCCAACGCCGCGTAAACCGCGGAATAGACTTCATCCATTGGCTTATTCACCGTTTGTTTATAAACAGGCGACTCTGCGGCCTGCACATTTATTTGCATCAACAACATCGCAAAAATAAATAATCCTACTTTGATTTTTTTAATCATTACGTTTTCTCCTGTTTTAAATGGCGTAGAATACACGAAAAACATTTTAAGGATTTCACAAAGTGAACAATACCAGTAATTTTCCGTGGCTACGCATGCGCCGTATGCGCCGAGATGATTTCAGTCGACGTTTAATGCGCGAGCACCAACTCAGCGCCAGTGACTTTATTTACCCGATGTTTGTACTCGAAGGCGAGAACCAGTGCGAAGCTGTGCCGTCGATGCCCGGGGTTAATCGACTGAGTATTGATTTGCTGCTTAAAGAAGCCGCCGAATGTGTCGCATTGGGCATTCCAGTGATTGCCCTGTTTCCGGTTGTGCCCGCCGAAAAAAAATCCACCGATGCCGCCGAAGCTTATAATGCAGAAGGTTTAGCACAACGCGCCGTACGCGCACTAAAAGCCGCACACCCCGAACTCGGCATTATGACCGATGTGGCGCTCGACCCTTTCACCACTCACGGGCAAGACGGATTAATTGACGACGAAGGTTACGTCATCAACGATGAAACCACCGAGGTATTGTGCAAGCAGGCCGTTTCGCACGCCGCCGCCGGTGCCGATATTGTTGGCCCATCAGATATGATGGACGGGCGCATTGGCGAAATTCGCGAGGCACTGGAATCCAGCGGACACATTCACACGCGCATTCTTGCCTATTCGGCAAAATACGCCTCCAGTTTTTACGGCCCGTTTCGCGATGCCGTTGGCTCGGCTGGCAATTTAAAGGGCGGCAATAAATACACCTATCAAATGGATCCCGCCAACTCTGACGAAGCCATTCGCGAAGTCGCACTCGACCTACAGGAAGGTGCAGACATGGTAATGGTGAAACCCGGTATGCCTTATTTAGATATTGTGCGCCGCGTTAAAAACGAATTAGCCGTGCC
>UOFH01000257.1_pt1 | contig 16324 bp, 15 predicted proteins | sample 1988451 | NCBI WGS metagenome assembly UOFH01 (sample SAMEA4712194, study PRJEB27164) | hydrothermal vent metagenome | biome: marine basaltic hydrothermal vent biome; feature: marine hydrothermal vent; material: mineral | place: Pacific Ocean | collected 2011-06-14/2011-07-23 | depth 1689 m | reverse complement strand
TATGCTCGTTTGCCAACCGCACAATACCTTGCGCGGTTTCTTCACGCGTTGCGTTTATTTGCAATGCAATTTTTTCGATTGCTTTTTTCGCCGCCACTAAATCAAGCTGCAAGCCGTCACCTAAAAAGGCATCGGCCTGTAAGCGCCCTAAAACTAAATTGGCATCGGTGACGGTCGCCTGCGTTCCGCCCAATGCATAACACGCCGGTCCTGGCTTTGCCCCCGCCGATGCCGGCCCCACATTTAATAATCCTCCCGCATCCACAAATGCAATCGAGCCACCGCCAGCACCGATCGTGTGCATATCCACCATCGGCACAGCAACGGGGTAGTCGCCAATTTTTCCCTCCGATGTTAATTTAATATCGCCTTCAATTAAGGCAACATCGGTAGACGTGCCGCCCATATCAAAACTTAATAATTGCGATTCGCCACTCAAACCCGCTACATATTGCGCGCCTTTTAAACCACCCGCCGGCCCCGACAATAATAAATTCACCGCCTGATTTGCCGCCTGCTGCGCACCCACCGTGCCACCACTGCTTTGCAAAACAGACAGGTTTACCTTTGCCGTGAGCTGCTGATTTAAACGATTTAAATAACCCTGCATTAACGGCCCTACATACGCATTTAATGCCGTCGCCATGCCGCGCTCGTACTCTTTATATTCGGCCAGCACATCACTGGAACAACTCACAAACAAATTTTTAAAGCGTTGCGTTATGTGTTTTTTTATTTCTAATTCCTGGCGGTTATCTAAAAAAGAAAATAATAAATTGATTGCAACAGCCTGCGGTTTAAGCGCATCAATTTTAATTAATAAGGCATCAATATCTGACTGCGTTAACGCTTGCAACAGTTCGCCATTCGCCGCTAAGCGCGTGTTTATTTCCACACAATAATCCGCGGCAATTAACGGCGCGTTCGGCTTCGGCATTAAATTATATAATTCACGCCGCGCCTGTCGGCCAATCGTCAAAACATCGGCAAAACCCGTGTTGGTTATGTAAAGCGTTTTCACGCCCTTGCCTTCCAACACCGCATTGGTTGCCACCGTTGAACCGTGAATTAATTGCAAGCCGTCGAATGAAATTTGCAAAGCTTTTATGCCCTGCAATATGGCTCGCTCGGGCGCATCGGGCGTAGATAACACTTTATGAATGCGAACGGTTTTTCCATCGAAATAAACAAAGTCAGTGAACGTGCCGCCGGTGTCAACGCCAAGCCAATGGGAGCGAGAGTGAGTTTGCATAATGAATAAACGCGTAATTTTAAAAACACTATTTTATATGATTTTCATTTAAGGAACCTCTGATTAAATCGGGTTGATGAGATTGCTGTTTAAATTTTTTAGATACAAGGCGAAGATCGCAGCTAATAGCCGGCTATTAGCAAGATGTTCAACGCAGTAGCTGAAAGTTCTAAACCGTAAGATTACAATCGTGACTTGACCAGAGGTTACTTAAGCATCTTAATGCTTGTGTACAGCTGGTTTCCTGATATTATTTCGCCCCATGTCAGCACTTATTCAAGCCAATGGTTTACACCGATTTTATGGCACAACACACGCAGTAAACGATGTATCGATCGAACTGCAACAGGGTGAAATTTTAGGTTTACTCGGCCCCAATGGCGCGGGAAAATCGAGCTGCTTGCAAATGCTTTGTGGCGTGCTTGCACCCAGCGCCGGTGAAATCAATATTAATGGCGCAGACTTATTCGAACAACCCAATCTTGCCAAACAAAACATAGGCTACTTACCCGACACACCGCCACTTTATGCCGAACTCACAGTAAATGAATATTTACTTTATGCCGCACGTTTGCGTCGCGTCAAAAAATCACAGTTAATTGCGTTTCGTGAGCAAGCCATTGAACGATGCGGGTTAAGCGAATACACAAAAAAACTCGTCGGTAATTTATCAAAAGGTTTTCAACAACGCGTTGGCATTGCACAGGCAATTATTCATCAGCCGAATGTTATTATTTTAGATGAACCCACCGTTGGCCTCGACCCCATCCAAATGATTGAAATTCGTAAATTGATTTTAGAACTGGGCGAGCAACACGGCATTATTTTATCAACTCATATTTTACCCGAAGTACAGGCGGTTTGTAATCGTGTGCAAGTTATTCACAGAGGGCAATCTGTTTTTAATAAAAAAATATCCGAATTAAAAAATACCACTCAAGTTGAATTGCGCTTACAAACCAACATTGATATTGAATCTTTAAATGCATTACCTGGCGTGCAGCTTGCTGAAATCATTTCCAGCCAACATTACTTACTCAGCGGTGAAAACATACAGGCGTCACTAGCTGATATTAGCCAATACTGCGTTGATAAAAACTGGGGCTTATTAGAACTCAGCCAAAAAGAAAATACATTAGAACAAATCTTTATCAACTTAACCGCAGGCGAATACATTATTTCAAAGAATAACGCAGAGGATGTCGCATGATTTTAAATATTGCTCTGCGAGAATTGCGCAGCTTATTTTTTTCACCTTTAGCGTGGATTATTTTAGGTGTGATTCAAGCGATTATGGCATGGAAATTTTTAGGCTTTATTGATTATTTTTTCGAATTGCAGCCCGAACTCATAAAAATAAAAAATGCCCCGGGCGTAACCGATTTAATCGTTGCGCCTTTATTTGATTTTTCAAAAATTTTATTATTAATTGTTTGCCCGCTCATCACCATGCGATTATTAAGTGAAGAAAAACAAAACGGCTCGTTAAAGTTACTGCTGTCATCTCCCGTTTCGATGACTGAAATTATACTAGGAAAATATTTAGGCGCACTTTTGTTTTTTAGCTTTATTATTTTATTAATTGGCTTGATGCCACTGTCACTTATTTCAGCCACTGATTTAGATATGGGAAAATATGCCTCAGGCATGTTAGGGCAATTTTTAACCGTCGCCGCATTTATTTCACTTGGGCTTTATATGTCTACATTAAGCAAACATCCAGCCAATGCAGCAGTAGGCACATTTGGTTTGCTGATTTTATTTTTTATCATTAATATTGCCAGCAATGCAACAACCGGAGGCGATAATTTTTTTGATTATCTTTCAATCACTCACCACAGCATTCAAATGTTGCGCGGCATTGTAAACACGGCAGATATTGCCTATTTTATTTTATTCAGCGCAGGTTTTATTTCGCTTAGCATTCGCCAACTCGATTCACAACGGTTGCAAAGCTAATGAAAATAACTCACAAATCACAGCTGCAATATCGCATTCAACATATTTTATTTATTGTTTTATTACTGGCTTGCATTGGCGTGGCTGGCTGGTTAAGCAACGAATACAATGTGCGCAGCGATTGGACCGCTGGCAAACGACATTCATTAAGTAACAGCACTATTGAATTACTCAAACAACTTCCGTTTGCGGTTAAGCTGCGCAGTTATCAAACTGAAAACCCGACACTAATCAATGCCATTACTGAAATTTTAAATCGTTACAAAAATAATAAAAGCGATTTTTCATTTGAGATCATTAACCCCGACATTTTTATTAAACAGGCCAAAGAAGATAACATTTCCCAATACGGGCAAACCATTATTGAATACAACGGGCAGACAGAACGTTTTGATAACCTGTCTGAAGAGTCCATTAGCAACGCGTTAATTCGTTTACAACGCAACAACAAACCTGCACTTTTATTTTTAAGCCAACATGGTGAACGCAACATTAATGACAACTCACCCGCAGGTTATAAATTACTTGCGCAGAAACTTATTAATAAGGGCTTTAATGTAAAATCATTTAATTTAATTAGCCAAACACTATCAACCGAAAACACAGTTTTGGTTTTAGGTTCAATAAATTCACCTTTACTGGAAAGTGAACAGCAAAAAATAAAACAATATATCCATAATGGCGGTGCGATTTTATGGTTGCAAGACCCAACACCTGACGACTCACAAATGAATTTATTGAACGTTTTAAATATTCACTTTATTAACGGTGTGGTTGTTGACAACAATCAAGAAGTGAATCGCATGTTGCAGCTGAGTCACCCTGCGGTGATTCCGGTGCTGGAATACAAGCGTCACCCAATCACAAATAAAATGCAAAACTTTACCTTATTTACAACCGCTGCCGCGATTTCCAATTACCAAGTTTCCGAAAAAAACGAATGGCTGACAACCCAGCTATTAATCACATCTGAAACCAGTTGGGTTGAAACGGGTGATTTTATAAACAACATAGAATTCAATAAAGAAAAAGATATGCGTGGCCCATTAAGCATTGGCATTGCGCAACAACGACAAATTAAAACAGCCGAACAAAACACGAGTCAACGTGTTGTTGTTATTGGCGACACCAATTTCATTGCTAACAATAATTTAGGCCACGGCGCTAATCTTGATTTTATTTTAAACACCTTTAACTGGTTAACAAACAATAACCAGCTTATCTCTATCGCGCCTAAAAACGCACCCGACCTAAAACTCAATTTATCGGCTCCTGCTGCAGCTGTTTTAGCTTTAACTTTTTTGATTGCGCTGCCTTTGCTATTTTTTGTCAGTGGTGCAGTTATTTGGTTTAAGCGAAATAAATATTAGTTATGAATAGTCGCATATTACTCAACATGGGTTTATTTATTTTTTTGGCGCTGACTCTTCTTTTTTTTATCGATAAAAAAAACGATGATAAAAACATTCAACGATTGAGCTCACTCAGTTTAGAAAAAATAGAAACCATTCATATTCCCCGTAAAAACAACACTGGCATACTATTTATCAAAAACAATAACAATATCTGGGACATGAGAAAACCGTATAAAATAAAGGCACATCAATTTAGAATAAAAACATTATTAAAACTAACACAAACGCCTGTCGAAAAAAAACTCAACACAGAAACTTTAAACTTAACCGATTATGCGCTCGACCCTCCCCGCGCACGTATTATATTCAACACCACTGAAATTGCATTTGGCAAAAACAACCCCGTTAATAGCAAGCGCTATTTGCTGGCTGAAAACAAAATGCTGATGCTTCTTGATCAAGCCTACCCTTTGGTTAGCGCACAGGCTGCCAGCTTTGTCGATTTATCTTTAGTGCCAGATAATTTTGAGCTATTAAAAATACAAACCCCCGTTGCCGATATTAAATTACGAAACGACAAAACATGGGAGTCAACTGGGAGCATTTTTTTAAACACAGATCAAATACAAACCTTAATTCAAAACTGGAAATCAGCGCAGGCCTTTGCCGTTCATAAATATATGCCGCGTAATAATTTAGGCGAACTAAAAATTAGCTCGAAAACCAAAACACTTATTTTTAAAATCACCGATGATGACCCCTGGCTTATTTTAGCCTTACCCGACATTGGCATTGAGTATCATTTAGATAAGCCACTAAAAAATACTTTATCGGGTATTTCACCAAAAGACACGCCCGATGCCTGAGCTGCCCGAAGTTGAAACATCTCGGCGTGGCATCGAGCCGCACATTATTAATAAAAAAGTAACTGCGGTTATTATTCGACAAAAAAAATTACGCTGGCCAATTCCTGCTTCCTTAAAAACGCAATTAATAAACCAAACGATCAATGCGGTTGAGCGCCGTGGAAAATATATATTATTGCGCACCCAAGCCGGCACGGTTATTTTACATTTAGGCATGTCGGGTAGTTTGCGTATTCTTAAAAAAAATATTGCCGCTGAAAAGCACGATCATCTCGATATTGTTTTTAGCCATAATAAAGTTTTACGTTTGCGCGACCCTCGCCGTTTTGGCGCCGCATTGTGGACTAAATCCGACCCACTTAAACACAAACTATTAAAACTCTTAGGCCCCGAACCACTGGAAGACGAATTTAGCGCAGCGTACTTATTTGCCGCCAGCCGTAATCGAAAAGTGGCCATTAAAACTTTTTTAATGAATAGTCATATCGTTGTGGGTGTAGGCAATATTTATGCTAACGAATCTTTATTTAGTGCCGGCATTAATCCAAAACGTGCAGCAAATAAAATATCTTTGGCTCGCTACCAAAAGTTAGTAACGCAAATAAAACGTATTTTGAAAGCGTCAATCGAACAAGGCGGCACGACTTTAAAAGATTTTATCAATGAAGAGGGTAAGCCTGGTTACTTTCAACAAACACTGGCGGTTTATGGCCGAGCCTCCGAGCCTTGCATTCATTGTGCGAAACCCATAAAACAAATCACTCAGGCGCAGCGTTCAACTTTTTATTGCGTACATTGCCAACGTTAATTTTCACAATAGCATACCGATTTAATCGCTTTTACATTAGTGACTTTTTGTGTTTTTGTTCTAAGCTAATAACAAGTGCGAATGAATTCGCACCTACATTTTATATAATTCGTATGGCTTTCACTTGTATTGATAATAACTATGCCGCAAAAAAACAAACGCCGTAAGATAGACTGGGGACAAATCATAGGTGCCATAATATTTATTGCACTATTTTTAGTTTTAATTTATCTGGGAATTAATTCTGAAGAAAACAGACAGTTTGATAGTAGTTTTTTTGAGGATATTGGAAAAGTCATGCAAGAATAAAAACAATCGGCCATTACAATTATTGTAATGGCCGATTGTTTTAATGGCTGACTATTAAACCGCCTTAAAGCTTATCCGCTTCAGACGCTAAATAACTCGCAACGCCGTCTGGTGATGCATCCATACCTTTATCACCCTCTTTCCAGCCTGCTGGGCAAACTTCGCCATGCTCTTCATGGAATGCCAGTGCGTCAATCATGCGTAACATTTCATCGATATTACGACCCAGCGGTAAATCATTAACCACCTGGTGACGAACCATGCCATTGGTATCAATTAAAAATGAACCGCGAAATGCCACGCCCGCATCGGGATGCTCAACATCATACGCCTGACAAATTTCGTGTTTTACATCGGCTACTAAAGTGTAACCAACCTGGCCAATACCGCCATCGTTGATAGCCGTGTTACGCCATGCGTTATGTGAAAATTGTGAATCGATAGAAACACCAATCACTTCAACATTGCGTTTTTTAAATTCTTCTAAACGATGATCAAATGCAATTAATTCTGAGGGGCAAACAAATGTGAAATCTAATGGGTAAAAGAAAACAACTGCGTTTTTACCTTTCGTTGCACTTTTAAAATTAAAATCTTCTACAATTTCGCCGTTACCTAAAACAGCAGCGGCAGTAAAATCTGGCGCATCGCGACCGACTAGTACACCCATGATAGTTTCCTTATATTTAATTAAAATAACTGAACCCGTAAGATAAGGTTATTCGAAAATAATTCAAGGCATTTCTATTTAAACTGCGTAAATTATTTCTATTGCTTTGATAGATAAAACCAATAAGTTGCGGCGGCGCTATTTAACCTTCGGCCTAAACGCGTTAATCACCGATTCATTCACCTCTAAAAATGGCCCTTCAATTAAATCGACACAATAGGGAATCGCCGGAAAAACCGCATCTAAACATTCGCGAATAGATTTTGGTTTGCCTGGTAAATTTACAATTAAACTACGCCCGCGAATGCCTGCCGTTTGCCGCGATAAAATAGCGGTGGGCACATATTGTAAACTCACCTGACGCATTAACTCACCAAAGCCAGGCAGCATTTTTTCACACACCGCAGCGGTTGCCTCTGGCACTAAATCTCGCGGCGCGGGGCCGGTGCCGCCGGTGGTTACGATTAAACTGCAATCGTCTTTGTCTGCCATTTCAATTAATGCCGCCTCTACAACTGGCTGGTCATCGGGTATGACTTTGTACACTGGCTCCCACTCAGACACGAGGTATTCTTTTAATGTATCAATAATTGCCTGCCCGGAAAGATCTTCATAAACGCCAGCACTGGCACGGTCGGACGCAGTTAATACACCAATTTTAATTTTAGACATTTGCTACTCGGCTTTAATAATTAGGGATAACATTATACCTAAATTCTTACCGATATTTATTTGAAATAGCGACTAAACTTAATTTATGAGCAAACCTACAGACATTGAATTAAAAACCGCAATCGTCGCTTCGGCGACAATGAAAGAACACGACAAAGATCCTTTCTTTATTGCCAAAACATTGCTCAATCATGATTTTCGTTTAAAGCATTACGAAGCATTATTGAAAGCAGCTGATCGTTATATGAACCATGGACAAGCGGAAGGCGAGCGTATGAAATTATTACGTTGTATTGAAAAAGCAAAAGAGGCGGAAAGTCGCGCGGCTAATGAAGATATTGATAGCTTTGGATTGGAGTAAAAAACTTTTGATATACAACCACTGCTGCCCTGTTAACTTATAAAGTGCCGTCATTCCTGCGTAGGCAGGATAAATTTGACTGGATCAAATTTAAGCATGCTCTGCATGACCCGCAGGGTAAAGTGCACGGATGCACTTTATAATCTAGTGACTTTGAAAGACCGCAGACACTGGATACCTGACTGCTCACACTACTGTCCGGTTAAAATATAAAACCATCAAAAATAATCAGGCTACCAATAAAGCATAAACAAACATGTCATCCCAGCGTGCCCCTGTTAATATACATTGGGCTGGGATCCAGCGACTTTAAGCAAACAACAGTCACTGGATCCCCGACACAAGCATTCGGGGATGACGGATTAAATCATGATGTTATTTTTTAGAAATAACAACAGCCGAACCCTCACCTCGTTTATCTGAAGCCGCTGTCATTTTTTTATTTTGTTTATCCCAAATCACTAACTGCATATTGCCCCAAGTGTTTTTTGCGGGCTTTAAATTGTGTTTTTTATTTTGTAAAATTTTTAATGTTTCGTCACTGAAAACATTCGGCTCATAAGAAACAGAATCCGGTAAATACTGGTGATGAAAGCGTCTGCCATTGACAATAGCATTGGCATCTTCACCAAAATAAAATCTCAGGCTACCTAACAAAACCATGGTAATAATTCGACTGCCGCCCGGTGTACCAATCACTGCCATGCGATCTGGCGTTTCTAAAAAAGTTGGCGACATGCTTGATAACATGCGCTTACCGGGTTCAATGGCATTGGCTTCTGCGCCCACTAAACCGTAGGCATTGGCAACGCCTGGCTTGGCAGAAAAATCATCCATTTCATCATTTAATAAAACGCCTGTGCCTGGCGCAACAAAGCACGAACCAAATGGATAATTAATAGAGAGCGTTGCCGACACGCGATTGCCCTCGTGATCGACAACGGAAAAATGCGTGGTGTCTTGGCTATTATTTTCGTGCGTAACCCCAGGCAATAATGCACTGGGCATAGCTTTGTTAGGATGAATACTGGCTGCTAAACCCGCCGCATAATCTTTGCTAATTAAACGTTCTACCGGCACCGAAACAAAATCGGTATCGCCCAAAAATTGCGCGCGATCTCGATAGGCTCTGCGCATGGCTTCTACGGCTAAATGAATGGCCTGCGGTTTATCTAAGCGGCTTAACGGATAAAAAGATAATTGATTTAACATTTCTAACATCGCAATACCACCCGATGAGGGTGGTGCTGCCGAAGTGATTTTCATTTCGTGAAAGTATCCAGTGATAGGCTTGCGCTCAACAACAGAATATTTTTTTAAATCATCGTGCGACCAAATTCCGCCTTCTTCGGTTACGCCGCGAATTAATTTTTGCGCCACCGCGCCACGATAAAATCCACTCGCGCCATTTTCTGCCATGGCTTTTAAGGTTTTTGCTAAATCTTTTTGAATAATGAGCGTGCCGAGTTCGGGCACATTATTGTCGGTTAAAAAAATCGTCGCCGCCGCAGGCGATGCACGCAATGCCTGCAAGCGAAACTTCGCCATTTTTTGATAAATGGGTTTAACTTTAAAGCCTTTTTCAGCGTATTCAATGGCCGGTTGTAAACTTTGTTTTAAGCTTAACTTTCCATATTTTTTAGATAAGGTTTCTAATGCGGCTGGCACACCGGGAATGCCCGCAGATAAAACCCCATCCATTGATGCTTTGTGATTCACTTCGCCATTTTTATCTAAATACATATCGCGATGCGCTTTTAACGGCGCTTTTTCGCGACCATCAATCATCGTTTCAAAACCATCACTACTGCGGTGCAATAACCAAAAGCCACCGCCGCCGATTCCCGAGCTGTAAGGTTCAACCACCGCCAATGCCGCACTAATTGCCACTGCGGCATCGAATGCGTTTCCACCCTGCGCAAGTATTTTTTCACCCGCCTGCGTGGCTAACGGATGCGCGGTTGCTATGCCAGCAGCAGCCTGTAAATGGGTGGAAAAAATAAATAATAAAAAGGGGATTATTTTTTTCATATTTTATCTCAGTGTTTAATGCAAAATTCTCTAATTAAATAATTACGCAATAACCCGTTAAATTTTTATTGCGTTTATTCGCGGAGTTTAGCGTTCATTTATTAACAAGTCGGTTTAAAAGAATAGCCTTTTTAAAACTGTAGGTGCGAATTGATTCACACAACCTCCGCACTGTATGAGTTCATGCGAATAAATTCGCACCTACAGTTGAGATGCAGTCATGTGAGTATTCTTTTTTTCTGTCTCGGTATTACGTTTTCTTTTTTTCAAACAACAATCAGCCTTCGCAAACACAACAATATAAAAACAAAAAAAAAGCCCCAAAAAAAGGAGCTTCTTTACACACCGGATTAAAATTATTCACCGGTGAGTTTTTTATATTTTTCCATCAACTCATCTTCATTTTCTACATGATCAGGATCTTTGGGAATGCAATCCACCGGACACACTTCAACGCATTGCGGCGTGTCGTAATGCCCTACACATTCCGTGCATTTGTTTGGGTCTATTTCATAAATTTCATCACCGGCTTCAATTGCCTCATTGGGACATTCCGGTTCACATACATCACAGTTAATGCATTCGTCGGTTATGATTAATGCCATGTTTTAAGCCCTACATTAAAAATTTAAAAAGCCTCATTAGGAATTGAGACTGTAATATTAGTGGATGATTATACCCTATATTTGCGCATTTCGCCCTTACTCGTAACGTGTCTATTTTTGCGCGTATTTATTGCGCAGCGCATCCACCACTAACGGGTGTACAAATTCAGATACATCCCCACGATGCGAGGCAATTTCTTTTACCAGCGACGAGGATATAAAACTGCTTTTCTCTGATGGGGTGAGAAACAGGGTTTCTATATCCGGGGCTAAATGGCGATTCATGCTCGCCAGCTGCATTTCAAACTCAAAATCGGAAACCACCCGCAAGCCTCTGAGAATAACATTTGCCTGCCGTTTACGTACAAAATCCACCAGCAAATCAGAAAACCCGCAGATTTCGATATTTTTGTATTTTGCCAAAACCTGCTCCGCCAATGTAATGCGTTGCGTTAAATCAAGCAACGGCGCTTTGGACGGACTGGCGGCAATCGCCACAATCACTTTATCAAACAGACCCGACGCCCGTTCCACCAAGTCACTGTGACCGTTGGTGACGGGATCAAACGTTCCGGGGTATACAGCAACCACTGACATATTATTTCCTCAACCTACGCTTACCGATAAATGCTAAACGCGGATATTCTACGCTTCATTATCATTTCGTCTAACTAAATAGTAACCCACCTGCCCCGCCTTTTTCTGTTTTACGAGATGCCAATTTGCGGGCAATTCGGGCAAGGTATCTCTGCTATCCATCTCTAAATAAATGCACGCATGTTCAGATAAAAAATGTGATGTTTCTAATTGCTTGCATACCTGCGGTAAATAATCGCTGGCAAAAGGTGGATCAATAAAAACAATATCAAACTTTTTTGGCGGCGTTAAGTTCAACCAATTAATTGCATCGCAATGTAGCAGCTGCATATTTTCAGCGTTTAATATTTTAATGTTTTCTGCCAAAACCTGCGACGCTTTTTTTTGATTTTCAAGTAGCGTTACCGATGCCGCACCCCGCGATGCGGCTTCAAAACTTAACGCACCGCTGCCCGCAAAAACATCCAAACAATGCGCGCCACCCACATCGCTTTGCAACCAGTTAAATACGGTTTCACGCACTCTGTCGGTGGTGGGTCTTAAACCGGGTAAGTCGACAACCGGCAATAATCGACTGCGCCACTTGCCGCCGATAATGCGCAACTTTCCTGCCATTTATTTTTTTGCGCCAACAATCACGGTTAACATTTTATCTGGATGTATTCTGCGTTTTAACGCCGAATCTACGCTTAATTTATTTTGCTTATTTACATTACTAACAAAGGTATCTAAATAATCTAACGATAAATTATAAAAACCAATTACCGATAAATACTCTGCAATTTTTCGATTGCTATCAATGCGCAACGGAAAACCGCCCGTAATATTTTTTAAGCTATCTTGCATTTCATCTTCGTCGGGACCTTGCGCAACATATTTATTTAATTCTTCGCGAATGATTTTCATGGCTTCTTCGAGTTGATCATTACGTGTTTTTAAACCAATTTGAAACGGGCCCGCTGCGCGCATCGGAGAAAAATAACTATAAGTGCTGTATGCCAGCCCGCGTTTTTCACGCACCTCTTCCATTAAACGCGAACCAAAACCGCTGCCGCCAAATGAATGATTTGCAAGATACAATGCAAAGTAATCCGCATCGCCCCGCGCAAAACCCACATGCCCCATTAGCACATTACTTTGTCGCGATGGAAAATCAATATGAATGGTTTTCGATTCGCTTAACGGTTTAACTTTAGGCAAGGCTTTAGCGTGCTTGCCTGCGGGTAAATCGGTGACTAAATCATCGGCTATTTTTTTTGCTTCGGCGGTGGTTAGCTGCCCGACAATAGCGATCACGGCATTATTGGCGACATAATATTTTTTATAAAATTTTTGCAGATGTTTGCGTTTTAATTTTGCTAAACTTTCTTCTGTGCCTTCACTGGGTTGTGCGTAAGGGTGGTCGCCATATAACTCTGCAAAAAAACGTAACGATGCAATATTATCTGGCGATTGCTTACCCGCTTTCACAGAAATTTTTAATCGTTCCAGTTCACGTTTAAATGCAACTTTATTAAAATCGGGTGAAGTTAAAATATTTTTTAAATTAATTAACGCGGGTTGCAAATATTTATCATCTCGCAAACTGCGTAAATTTAACCACGCCATATCTTTTAATGCACCGTTATCAAATGCCGCGCCCACGGCTTCAAACTTTTCTGCCAACACTTGCGAGTTATCTCCCGCTGCGCCTTCGGCCAATAATGCATTGGTCATTAGCGCCGTGCCCGCCAGTTTTTTTTCAGTTTCCACATCGCGTGCACTGCCTGCATCAAATACAATGCGCACATCCACCATCGGAATATCATTTGACGGAACAAAGTAAACGCCCGCCCCGTTTTTTGTTTTCCAGTGTTGTATTTCGGGCGATGCGTAAACGCTATTAATATAAATACTATTTGCAATAAATAAACTGGCAATAATTATTATTTTTTTAATGACCACGACGACCTCCCGCAGCATGACGTTTTCTAGACTGTTGCGTATCCATCGGCTGCGGGTCTAACACGGCAACCGTTAAGTTATTTTCAATTAAATATTTTTTTGCAACACCCTGCACTTGCTCGGCGGTGACTTGCTGAACTTTTTTCAGATAATCATCTTTTTTCTGCCAGCCCACACCCACGGTTTCTAATGTGCCTAATTGCATCGCCTGATAAAAAACCGAATCTTTTTCATAAACCGACGAAGCCATTACCTGCGCTTTTACGCGTTCCATTTCTGGCTTAGACGGTGGTGTTTTTTGGATCTGTATAATTTGTTTTTTAATCGCCTTTTCCAGTTCGCTTACACTGTGTCCATCACGTGGTGAACCATCAAATAAAAATAAAGTTTGTTGACGTGCATACGGGTCGTAACCTGCGCCCGCCGATGCGGCAATTTCAGATTCGCGAACTAATTGCTGACTTAAACGACTGCTGTTTCCGCCATCTAAAACACCGGCTAAAACTTCTAACGCATAAATATCATTTTCGTTTTCGGGTTTAATGTTTTTTAACACCGGCACTTTATACCCCATTAATAAATACGGCACTTTTGCTGGCACTTTAACGGTGATGCGTCGCTCGCCCATTTGCGCAACTTCATGTCGCGGTTTTGGCGGCACAATCGTTGAAGGTTTTAATGCACCAAAATATTTTTTTGCCCAACTGTAAATTTGTTGCGGATCAACATCACCCGCCACCACCAGTGTTGCATTGTTCGGCGCATACCAGGTTTGATACCATTTATTTAAGTCGCTTAATTGCATATTATCCAAATCATTCATCCAGCCAATAATCGGTTGCTGATAACTGGAATTAATAAATGCCGCGGCATTAAATCGTTCGTAAGTTAACGACGAAGGATTATCATCGGTGCGCGTTCGACGCTCTTCTTTTATGACTTCAATTTCTTTTTTAAACTCATCATCACTGAGTTGTAAATTACGCATGCGATCAGCTTCGTGCTCTAAACACAATTCTAAACGATCACTGGAAATACGTTGAAAATACGCCGTGTAATCTTTTCCCGTAAAGGCATTTTCACTGCCCCCGTTGGCGGCGATAATTTCAGAGAACTCACCCGGCTTTAAATTTTTTGTGCCCTTAAACATCATGTGCTCAAGCGCATGAGACACACCGGTGACGCCCGCATATTCATAAGAGCCACCCACTTTGTACCACACCTGCGAAACCGCAACTGGCGAACGATGATCGGGTTTTACTAAAACTTTCATGCCATTGTCGAGCATAAAACTGTACACACCAGATTCGCTGACGCTGTTTTCAACGTCAACTTTAACGCTACTTTTGGGCGATTTTTCTACACCCATTTGCGGATTGCTTTGACACGCTGACAAACTCACTAGCAGACTGCCAAGCACAAATAACGTGCGGGGGGATTTTATTATCATTCTATTTACCTTGTGCATTTTATAAATTACTGCGCCATATATCCGCACAGTTTTTTTGTAACTTAACATTTTTTACAACCAAACTTGCTAAACTTTTCGTAAAAAGTGCAATCTTTTTTAGGCAACGGGGCAACCGTCAGCGAAGATTAATGACAGGAATGCTTAACCTGAGTTCCCTGCGATGATAGGATAAGCCCCTCCTGATATTCAAGCACTTTAAACATTATGTTTGGTTTTTTACGCCGCAATAAAAATAATACTGCCGACGCACCGGCTACAGATCATGACACCTGTGCACAGTCCGACAAAGAAATTACCAGGGAAAGCACCGGGGAGATCACTGGAAAAATAACCGATGCACCCAATGTGAAATCGGGGGCATCGTTCACACCAGCGGGGCAACGTGCGGTTGTCGCGCCCGAACCTGAAACCCAAACTGAAAAACCAGAACCCGAAAAAGAAAATCTGCCATCTGCCGATTCAAACGCCGCTGCCGACACGATTAAATCCGGCTCATCGTTTTCGCCGCCCACCGCAGAAGACTGGGCAAAAGCCGATGAGATTGGCACTTACACGCATTTAAAAGACAGCCTCGGAAAAACCCGCGCCAGCTTAACCGATGGCATGGCCGATTTGTTACTGGGTCGAAAAACCATTGATGACGATTTGCTCGAAGAGCTGGAAATGCGCCTGCTCACCGCAGACGTTGGCGTTGATGCCACCAATCGCATTATTGCCGATTTGACCAAACGGATTTCGCGCAAAGAGTTGCAAGACCCGGTGGCATTGTTTAATGCACTGTGCGATGACATGGTAGAAATTTTGCAACCCGTTGATCAACCATTGGTTATTGAAAACACCTCGTCACCCTTTGTGATTTTGGTGATTGGCATTAACGGCGCGGGCAAAACCACCACCATTGGCAAGCTGGCGAAACGTTTTCAAAATCAGGGCAAGTCGGTGATGCTGGCCGCGGGCGACACCTTTCGCGCCGCCGCCGTGGAGCAATTACAAACCTGGGGCGAGCGCAATAACATTCATGTGGTGGCGCAGGGCACGGGAGCAGATTCTGCATCGGTCATTTACGACGCAATTGAATCCGCAAAATCAAAAAACATTGATGTGGTGATTGCCGACACCGCAGGGCGCTTGCACACGCAAAATAATTTAATGGACGAGTTAATCAAAATTAAACGGGTGATGGGCAAATTAGATAACAGCGCCCCCCACGAAACGCTTTTAGTGATGGATGCGGGATTCGGCCAAAATGGCTTAACGCAGGCGCAACAATTTAATCAGGCGATGGGGTTAACCGGTTTAGTGTTGACTAAACTCGATGGCACGGCAAAGGGCGGCATTTTATTCGCCATCGCGGAAAACCTTGGCACGCCGATTCGCTTTATTGGCGTGGGCGAAGGCATTGATGATTTGCGTGAATTTCATGC
>UOFH01000069.1_pt1 | contig 16364 bp, 12 predicted proteins | sample 1988451 | NCBI WGS metagenome assembly UOFH01 (sample SAMEA4712194, study PRJEB27164) | hydrothermal vent metagenome | biome: marine basaltic hydrothermal vent biome; feature: marine hydrothermal vent; material: mineral | place: Pacific Ocean | collected 2011-06-14/2011-07-23 | depth 1689 m | reverse complement strand
AGGTAGCACGTGCCTTCTTGAGCGATACGTCAATATAAGAACCCAATCCCTGCCGACGCTCTTTTCCGTTAAAAGTGTAGCGATACACCCATGATTTAGAGCCAGTATTTGAAATCTGTATATAGAGTCCAGCCCCGTCAGGATACCACCCCGGAGTGGTTAGCTTGTTAATTTTAAGTGTTGTAAGCCTATTTATCGTTTTAGCCATCTTTCAATACCCTGTATATACGTTTCTATATACGAACTATACACGGATTTTAATGATTCACAACAGACCAAGATGGACAAAGAATTGATTAAAACCTATATATACAGTGCATTAGTGTACAAATAGAAACTCGGACGAACGGTAGATCGACAGACATCCTCTCTGCCAAATATAAAGCCTTAAAATTTCATGTCATTTTGTATGAGGTCTTAAGGCTTTTTACTTATTCACACTTAATCATCAATCAGCTTAACGCTTAACATCTATTCAAAAGTATAAATTATTTCACTGCTATCCCGTTAACTTAAAAAGTGCCGTCATTCCCGATAAAAACATTCGCAGATGACCCAAAATACTGGCTTCATATTATTTATCTAAATAATTAATGCGATTTGTATTTTCATTTCTGTCGAATAATTTTTTATTTAGAGACACTAGTGATTTAGAGAACATGATTTGTTTTAAAAACTTATCCCCGATACCTTCTGGTTTCTTTTTTTAATACATTTAAATAGTCGATAAAACTTACACATTAACTTTTCATCGTATAACAATAAATGGCTCATCATATTGATATAACTATTTTTTTAATATTTAGGCATAATAAGTGCCTTGTATTAATTATTGAATAATTACTGTAAACGCAATTCTTTAAATTAAGTTAAAATTTTAAAAATATAATTACATCATATAAAAAGAAAGGGGCAGGGAAAATGAACTTTATGACAAAACGATTAATGCTAGTTATTGTAACTTTATTTCTATCAACAGGAGGACATGCTGCTACGGTCAGCTTATCGCCAGCCTCTCTCGTCGTGGGTATAAATGAAACATTTACCCTTGAACTCACGGGTTCCGACTTCAATTCAGGCACACTGGATGGTGGCGGTGTAAATATTAATTTTGACCCTACCGTAATCAATGTAACCAATGTTGTAATTAATACCGACGTATGGGAATTTTATTCAACTGCAGGTGTAATTGATAATCTGGCCGGTACGGTAAATGATATCTCATTTAACAGTTTTGTAACCCGCACGGGTAATTTGAATTTTGCTACTATCGAATTCACTGCCGTCGGCTCTGGTGTTAGTGCTCTGAGTTTGACAGAAAATTTCTTTAATCCATTTGCCACTAATGGAACGCCATATCTAGACTTAACTTTCGATCAATCTATTTCTGTTTCAGTGCAGTCTGTGCCAGTGCCAGCAGCTGTTTGGTTGTTCATCTCTGGCTTAGCATTGGTTGCCACCCAACGACGTAAATTGTCTATCGGTTGATCTAACTTATTAGATATTTAAACCACGTATTTAATACGTGAAAATTTTAGACTATTACCTTAAAAAATAGTTTTTATTCCAAAATGCGTGTGTGTGAATGATAACGTTTTAACTATTTTTTTAGCCCCCCATTCATAATAGTGTGAAAGTGAAGACAAGTGCCACGTTCTTGGAATGTAGGCTATTACTTTTAATTTATCAAAGAAAGGGATCCAAAATGATAATCTCTGAATACCCACCATTTTTTGAAACAAAAAAATTAAACCTTTTCAAAGTGATTTTAATATTACTTCTCAGTACATTACTTTTATTTTCTTATACCAAACCAGTATCCGCAGCAAACGGCACGGCCTGTGCAGGCCTTGGACCATTCGGCCTTCCTGGTCTAGACCTGCCGCCAGAACAAATTGGCGAATGGGGAGAGGTATTAACTTTTCCTGTTCCGGCCATACACAGTATTGTTTTATCCAGTGGCAAAGTTCTGTTTTGGTTGAATGCCCTACCCCCTTATCTGTTTGATCCGCTGACAGAAACATATGAAGTTGCGCAGTCCCCTGCCTTTGACACTAGCGTTGACTTTTTTTGTGCAGGTCACGCAACCATGGCTGATGGGCGTGTTATGGTTGCTGGGGGAACGGTTACGGGCGCCGGCACCACCGGTATCCCCGATGCTTTTATATTTGACCCAGTTACGGAAACTTGGGAAAAAACGGCATCAATGGCTGAGAGCCGCTGGTACCCCACTATTACGACTCTACTCGATGGTCGTATATTGTCGACATCGGGCAGAATTATTCCTGGAAGCCCAAGTATTAATGCACTGTTCCCAGAAATTTATGACCCTGAACTTGGAACATGGACAACGCTAACCAGCGCAGGAAGAAACCAACCTCTGTATCCGTTTACCTATGCACTTCCCGATGGTACCGCGGTTGATTCTGGGCCAGGCAATGTATACACATTAGATGTGGCATCTGAAGAACCCATCTGGACAAGGATTACAAATATAATTTTCACATCAGGTGGTGCCGGTGAATCATCAGCCATGTACAAAATAAATCAGATTCTGAAAATAGGAAGTGTAGATAGTGTTACAGGCGATCTGGATCGAGCTTTGGTTTTGGATATGTCGCAACCTTCGCCCGCATGGCGAGAAATTCCGCCCATGAATTTTCCAAGACGCCGAGCAGACATTGTGTTGTTGGCAAATGGTAAAGCGATGGTAACCGGCGGCGCGATTGCAACGCAAAACGACCATGATTGTGCGGTATATGCATCTGAAATATGGGATCCGGAGACAGAAGAATTCACCGTGGTTGCATCGCAAGATCAGGCACGCATATACCATTCAACGTCTGTTCTGTTACCTGATGGCCGAATTCTAACGTCTGGTGGCGAAGGTGTTTCCGGCGGAAAAACAGCTGAAATCTATTCACCTCCATATTTATTCAAAGGCGTGCGTCCGGTCATTAGCAACATGCCAACTGCTGCAAACTATGGCACAAGCTTTACAGTAGACACAGCAGATGCACCAGACATTGCATCTATTTCATTGCTTCGTCCAGCCGCAATAACGCATAATTTTGATGAGAACCAACGTTTTCTTTCGCTGGATTTTACGGTGGGTGAAGGCCAGCTAACGGTAACTGCACCAGCTGCTGAAAATACACCACCGGGTGACTATATGCTGTTTCTTATTAACACCAATGGAGCCGTATCTGTAGCCAAATTTATACGACTAACAGCAATTGATACCGACTTGGATGGCATATTCGACCATGAAGATAATTGCACCCTTGCTGCCAATGGGCCATTGATTTTAGACGCCGGTGGAAACTCGCAACTTGATACTGACAACGATGGTTTTGGAAATATGTGTGATGCCGATCTTAACAATGACAACATTGTTAACTCATTAGATCTCGGTCTTTTCAAAATTAGATTTTCAACGACCGATGCCGATGCCGATATTAATGGTGACGGAATAGTCAATTCACTGGATTTGGGTCTATTTAAATCTTTGTTTTTTAAACCACCCGGACCGAGTGGCCCTCTGCCATAAGCACGGGCTTTTCCCTAGTATCCGTCATTGCCTCTAATGTTTAGTTAGAGGCAGTGACAAATATAAAATTAAAAGAATAATTTAAAAGGTCGATAACAAATAACAAGCATTCAAAAAACATGATTGGTACTTGATTTTATCACCGCCCTTTTTTATTTTTTAATATTCTTAAACTTTGAATCGCCACCCATTACCTCAACATCACGCATAAAAAATTTTAAACCCATGCTAAACCTACTCTCCGCAAAACGCATAAAAACACTCGCCGACCAACGCAAAAAACAACACAAGTGCGTGCGGTGTGATTTGCTTTATTTCAAAACGCTTGAAAAATGCCCTCACTGTTCTGAGCTGCCCGACTATAAAGTTAAGCAATTGATGAAGCAAAGAGGTGAAGAACGATCTAATTTGGGTAAGTTTATGTTGCTGGGTATATTGGCTATTATATTTTTGATGTACTTATTCAATACTTAATAACAAGACGGTTGGTACGAAAAAAACATTTGGAACAATTTTTAATGCTGATCCCGCAGGGTGAGGTATGGGAATTTGTTGCATAATTTATGCGCACAAAAACGCGCTTTGTTTATGGATTCATACGAATAAATTCGCACCTACAACAGAAGTAACGTTATTGGGATATGCTAAAAAATAACTTTAAGATGTGCTGTGTGTTTATCTTAAAAAATGAATAGCCGCATCCATGCAACTCCCCATTTAAAATAGTTATAATAAAATAGTTATAATTATGAGCACGCTTTTTTCTGGTGACTCACTCATCCTTGGTTAACGATTAGACGGAAACGCACCGTGCCCTTCATGCAGTTGCAGTGTTTGCCCGTGGTGCCCAAAGAACCATTCACTTAAACCCGAGGGCCACGACACTTTTATTAACGCATGATGCGCTCGCCCTAAACCAAATGTGGGCCAAGGTGTTTCTGATGAGAGAAAACTGCTGCCCGCACGCACTTCTCGTAGCTGGTGTGCATACGGCGTAATGGCTTCAATTTTAGCACCAATTCCCATGCGGTTACTTTGCTCACCAATAAGCTGCACGGTTAGCCAATGGTTTGTGTTGCCGTTATTGGATAACAGCACGGGTTCACCTGAGCCGGTTTCTACACCGGTAACGGGATTTGGAAACAGATAAACAGATCGACTAACCGCAATATCGGGAAAGCCATTCCCGTCAAAATCAGCCCGCGCAACACCCGTTACAAAATCCGCACTTAAATCGATATTCAGTGCCGTATCATCTTGCACAAAACCACTGTGTCGATCATTCATAAACAAGTGCCCAGGGTTACCAAACGGCCCAGGGCCCACTAAACCCACTGGCGGTAATGCACCCGCAAAAAATAAATCAACAAAACCATCGTTATCAAAATCAGCAAAGCTTGAACCCCAAGCAAATTGGTTAAGCCCCAGCGTTTCATCTGCAATGTCGGTGTACGTGCCATCGCCATTATTGCGATACAAAGCATGTGCATTGTTAACACCAAAACCTATATTGCGCGGGTCAACTGGGCCGAAGTTAGTTGAAAACAAATCAAAATCGCCGTCGTTATCTATGTCGCCTAAACTCACTGACATCCAGAAACCGCCACCCGCCAGACCCGCTTCAGCGGCAACATCGGTAAAGGTATTGTCATGATTATTTCTAAATAAATGGAACGGTGTCGGTGCAAGGGTAACGTCGTTACACACCGCAACAAATAAATCCAGCCAGCCGTCATTGTCGTAATCACTAAACGTATTCGCGCACGACCCCAGCCCAGCCATGCCTGCGGATTCACTAATGTCGGTAAAGGTTAAGTCACCGTTATTTAAAAATAAACGATCCGTATCTTGTCTGGCCGGAGGAAAAATTGTGCCCAAATGTCCTTCAGCGGTAATAAACAGGTCGAGATAACCGTCATTATTGATATCGGCCATGGCGGCAGATAATGCGGTTGCGCCAGGGGGAATATTGGCGGTGGCGGTAATATCCGTAAATGTGCCGTCGCCATTATTATGAAACAATTTGGCTGGCGATTGCATGGGGCCAACAAAATTGCCCTCGCCCGACATAAACACATCGGGGTAGCCATCATTATCAATATCACCCGCAACCACGCCCGAATTACCGCTGAGTGAAATCAGCCCAGATGCTTGTGTGACATCGGTAAAAACACCCGCACCGTCATTTCTAAATAAGCCACTAGACAGCCCAATGCCGTTTGTTGAAATCATGTCTAAGTCGCCATCGGCATCGTAATCGAGCCAAGCTAGGCCGCCAAAGCGTTCACCATTATTGCGCTCAAAACTGGCAAAAGCGCCGGTTTCCACAAAGCTGGTGCCGCTATCGGGTGGTAATCCGCCAGCATGGACTTTATGGATTCCGACAACCGCCGTGGCGCTGATTAAGCAAACAATTAAAAGTACATGTGAGGAGGAAGATCTGAGGGAAGCACCCTGAAAGATATCTTTCCCAGATATTAATTCTTTAGAGATTTTTTTTAGCATAATATTTTCCTTATATCGTCATTTTTTAAGTTTAAGTACAACTTCAACGTTATTAATGCGCTGTTTTTTTAAGATGATTTAAAAGTGCAAGCCAGCGCTAAATAACTGTCAACACACTGGCATATTTTTGTGTCAGGTATTAGTATGAATTCTTTGCGGTTTTTCTGCGGTTTGTTTGCGATTGGTTTTGTAACTAACAAAATCAATAAGTTAGCAACAATACAAAATCGGCTTTAGGGATTAAATGTGTAGACAATGATGGATGGTTCTAGTGATTCAAATAATAATATATCGCCATTTCAGGTGGGGCACTGGCATGTTGAGCCGCTGAGTTGCGAAATTAAATCGGCAGATCAACAACAAAAGTTAGAACCTAAAGTAATGGCGGTGCTGGTTTGTTTAGCGCAGCACGCGGGGCAAGTGGTTACCCGTGAGCAATTAGAGGCCGAGGTTTGGAAGGGGCGTGTTGTCGGTTACGAAGCACTGGCAAGTGCGATAATTAAACTGCGCAAAGCCTTAGCCGATAATTCCAAGCAACCGCAATTTATCAAAACCATTCCTAAAAGAGGCTATTGTTTAATCGCCGAGGTTAAATACTCAGCCACTCCCCTCACCCCATCTCAACACACCACTAGCGTTAAACAGCCTCTGAAAAAAACGCACGTTATGGGTTTAACCGGATTTTTTTTAATTTTGTTAATTACGGCCGCCAACCTCTTTATTTCATCAAAACCCGAAAGCATTGCGAACCCCATAAATGCATACGTCCAACCCAGCATTGCGGTGCTCGCCTTTAAAAACATGAGTGACGATGAGCAACAAATTTATTTAAGTGACGGCATTGCAGCCGATTTAATTACCGGCCTGTCAAAAATTTCTAGCCTGTCGGTTATCGCCCGCAACTCCACGTTTGCCTATCGCGATGTTGCCACCGACATTCGCGTCATTGGTCGCGAACTGGGCGCGCAATATATTGTGGAAGGCAGCGTACAAAAATCCGGCAATAATATTCGCATATCGGCAAGGCTGGTAGACACCGCCACCGGTTATAATTTATGGGCAGATCATTTTGATAGCCCATTAAATGAAATGTTTTTATTTCGGGACAAAGTCACCTCAAGCATTATCTCTGCATTACAAATTAAATTAACCGCCGAAGAAAAACTTAAGTTAAATTATGCTTACACCGACAATATTGAAGCCTACGATAATTTTTTACGCGGCTGGCAACATTTGTGGATAATGACAAAAGACAGCAATAAAAGTGCGCGGGTGTATTTTTTAAAAGCCATAAAATTAGATGCAAATTTTGCACGCGCCTATGCCAACTTAGCTATAAATTATGTCTTTGATTTTAATCATCACTGGAGTAAAAATTCGGCACAGTCACTGCAACTCGCACAAGACAGCGCACGCCATGCCATTGAGCTCGACGCAAATTTACCACAGGCTTATTTAGCCTTAGGCTTCACCGAAATACATTCACGTCAATACAACAACGCCATCGCCTCAATACAAAAAGGCATTAGCCTCGACCCCAATTTTGCCGACGCTTATGTGTTGCTCGCCATGGCATTAAATTTTTCGGGCGATCCGCAAACCGCACAAAAAATTATGCAAACGGCCATCCAGCTTAATCCACGTTACGCTACGCTTTATGATATTGCCAATGGTCAAATTGCTTTTAATTTGCATGAGTACGACGCTGCCATAAAACATTTTAACGCCGCACTGCAACACAACCCAACGTCTTCCAAATCACGTTTATGGTTAGCCGCATCGTATGCTCACGCTGGACGCATTGACGACGCCAGGTGGGAATTAATCGAAGTGTCCAACAGCAACAAAGAACTGACCATTAAAAAACTCGCACGAATTATTCCGCTGAAAAACACATTACAACGAAAACATTTTATTGATGGATTAAACAAAGCAACGGACAATTTAAAAATAAACTATTAATAACCTGTGTTATTTAAAACAGGCTTAGGTTAACTAGATAAAAATAATAATTTTAATGTCGGACATTTTACTACGGCTCAATTTATAATTTACAACTTAACGATTAAATTTTTAAATGGAGTTATTACTAATGAATCCACACCTGACAAAAACGGCCGTTTTTACAGGCATATCACTTATTGCCTTTGCCGCTAATTCAGTATTATGTCGCTTCGCGTTAGGTGAAAAAACAATTGATGCCTCAAGTTTTACCACTATAAGATTATTCTCTGGCGCTATGGTTCTGTTAATTATTGTCAGCCTTAAAAAAAATAAAAACAACTCAATATCAAAAGGCAGTTGGTTCGCCAGTTTAATGTTATTTATTTACGCGATAACATTTTCCTTTGCCTACACTTCATTAGATACCGGAACCGGCGCACTTATTTTATATGGTGCCATTCAAATAACCATGATATTGCTATCGCTTTTTTCAGGCACTCGATTACAGATTACAGAATGGGTTGGCATGGCAATTTCCTTTGCAGGTTTTGTTTATCTTATTTTACCTGGCGTCACATCACCTTCCCTTAGCGGTTTTTTACTTATGTCTATCGCCGGAATGGCATGGGGAATTTATACCCTTATCGGACGCAGCTCGAAAAACTCACTCATGGACACCACTTATAATTTTTTAAGAACCATTCCACTCGTTATCATTCTAGCGATAATGAGTTTTAATTTTTCACACTACTCATTTGAGGGCATTTTACTTGCTGTATTATCGGGAGGCATCGCATCGGGTATTGGTTATACTATTTGGTATATTGCATTAGGCGGACTATCAACAATACAGGCTGCCGTATTTCAATTATTAGTACCCATTCTTGCCGTTTTAGGCGGCGTTATATTTATATCTGAAGTGATTACTTCTCGCTTAATAAGCTCATCCACAATGATATTGGGCGGCATACTAATTGTCGTTTTAGGTAAATATTATTTTTCTCAGTTACGTTCAAATAAAAATGCTTAACCGATGCTAAAAACTCATTCGCACAGATTTATTCACACCAATTCACATGCGAATAAATTCGCACCTACATCTGTTAATATATAATCCATGAATAAAAACAAACATAATAATAAAAATCAGTGGCTAATTATTTTCTGTCTGGTTTATTCCGGCGAAATGATTTTCAGTTTACCCTTTCATATCGCACGTTTTTTTCGCCCTACTGTGCTAGATGTATTTGCTTTAAACAACACGCAACTGGGCGATGTGTTTGCCGTTTACGGCGTGCTTGCCATGCTGGCTTACTTTCCTGGCGGTGTTATTGCCGATCATTTTTCGGCGCGAAAATTAATGACCATTTCATTAATTGCAACGGCGGCTGGTGGTTTGTATTTTGCACAAATCCCAAACAGCACCGGGCTTGCTTTTTTATTTGCTTATTGGGGGTTAACTTCAATATTACTTTTTTGGGCATCGATGATTAAAGCCACACGCGAATGGGGTGGTCACACAAAACAAGGTACTGCATTTGGCATTCTTGAAGCAGGGCGCGGTTTTGTTGCAGCGGCAGCAGCAAGTGTTGCGGTGTGGATATTAAGTTTATTTTTGCCGTCGGATCTTGCCTCATTAACCGAATTGCAACGATTGCAGGCGATGCAATCTGTTATTTATTTTTACACCTTTATGACACTAATTTCCGCGCTACTTATTTGGCTGTTTATTCCTGAAACCAAGAATACGGTTTTACAAAAAAATATAATGAGCGGAATAAATTCGGTCGCAAAAATGCCGGTTGTCTGGTTGCAGGCAGTTATTATTATTTGCGCATACTGTGGTTATAAAGGTTTAGATAATTATGCACTTTATGCACGCGATGTATTGCAGATGAATGAAATTGAATCGGCTCAGTTCACTGCAATCGCCGCTTACCTGCGCCCTGTTTCGGCATTGGCTACAGGGTATATTGTAGATCGATTTATTGCGAGTCGAGTTATTATTATTGCATTTTTTTTATTACTCGTTAGTTATCTGATTCTCAGTTTTATCGTGCCTGCAACGTTCGGGCTTAATCTTATTTATGCAAATATTATTATCACCTTTGTCGCCGTTTATGGCATTAGGGGTGTTTATTTTGCACTAATTGAAGAAACACACATTTCTGCAAAACATACCGGCACAGCGGTTGGCCTTATTTCTGTGATTGGTTTTACGCCAGATGTTTTTTTCGCCTCAATTGCCGGTCGTATTCTTGATGCTTCTCCGGGAGCTGCAGGGCATCAAAATTATTTTTTGATGCTCGCCGGCTTCGCCATTCTGGGAATATTAGCAACATTGCTTCTAGTGTTTTATAAATCAAAGTTAAGACCAAGTTAAGTTAAATTAACACAAGACATGTAAAGAATTTAATTGAATTAAATTTAGACAGGCTTCACACGATTTTAAACTTGAAGCTTCTCTGAAAAACAAAAAACACTGATACCTGCCTTCTCAGGTATGACATTATTTTAATCGAGGTTTTTCTTAAATCGAATCGAAGCAACAATTAAACCCGCAAACGTAAATATGGCTAACCAGTAAACATCAAAAGTCATATCAATGATTTCTACATCGCGCAAAACCACACCTCGAATTAAACGCATAAAATGCGTTGCGGGTAACGCCTCTGAAATATATTGTGCAACCTTTGGCATGCCTTCATAGGGAAACATAAAGCCCGATAAAAGTATTGATGGCAACAATATAAATATTGTCATTTGCATGGATTGTAATTGATTTTTGGCAATGGTTGAAATGACTAAACCTAAGGATAAACTGGCAGTAATAAACAACAATGTTGCACCGCTTAATTGCCATAAACTACCGCGAATTGGCACATCAAAAAGTGCATACCCCAAACCTAAAATAATAGCCACCTGCAAACCGCCAATAAAAATATAAGGAATAATTTTACCCAGCATTAATTCTAAAGGATGCACCGGTGTAGTAATTAACATTTCCATATTGCCACGTTCGCGTTCACGAACAATGGCTGCGGAGGTAAACATAATCATTGTCATGGTTAAAATAACCGCGACTAAGCCTGGCACAATATTAACTGCGGTTCTTTGCTCCGGATTGTAAAGTAAAGTCACTTCAAACGTGGGCACATTTCTATTTGCGGGTTTACTCAACAACTCAACCAGCGGCATATTTCGTAAACTTTTAATTGCCGCGGCAACCATGGTATCTGAGCCATCAACTAACCACTGCGCAACCGGTCGGCTGGTTTCTTCATCGGTGGAAGGAGGCAAACCAAAGCCAACTGTTTTATGGCGCACCAAACGCTGACTTACATCTTTAGGAATAATTAAAACCGCTCTGACTTTTGCGTTGGCAATTGCGGCTTGCGCTTGTTTTTCATTTGTATAATGCGCGGTAAAAACAACAACCTGCGTTGCGCTAATGGTTTGTACCAGCACTCGACTTAGCCCGCTTTCACTGTAATCAATTACGCCGACGGGTATGTGACGTATATTGGTATTGATGGCATAACCAAATAACATTAACTGAATAAGTGGAATCATTACCACCATTCCAAATGTCATTCTATCGCGTCTTAATTGTTTGAGTTCTTTACTGAAAATAGCGAATATTCTTAATAGTGAATTCATTAACTCACCCTGCTTTTAATTTTATTCTGGCCGATTTCATTCTGGCCGATTCTATTTTGACCGGTGCAGGTAACAAAAACATCTTCTAAACTGGGTCTCACAATCGTTAAATTATTTACATTAATCGTTTGCTGTTGTGCTAAAAACTTTATTGGGTCAGTAATATTATTTTTAATTAGCACACGCAAACGCGCACCAAGTTGTGCTGCACTAATCACTTCGGGCAACAATAGTAATTGCTGTTTAAGTTGACGGATATTTGCAGCGGAGACCTCAACAACATACGCGCCCATTTGTTGCATTAGTTCTTCTGGCGAACCCTCTACACGTTTAATTCCCGATTCAAGTATGGCTAATTTATGGCAACGTTCTGCTTCGTCCATGTAATGTGTGGAAACTAAAATACTTGTACCCTGATCACTCAAATCGAATAACTGTTCCCAAAACTCGCGACGATTTTGCGGATCAACCGCCGAAGTGGGTTCGTCTAAAAATAATAATTCAGGTTTGTGAATGGTTGCAGCAGACAAACTTAAACGTTGTTTCTGTCCACCGCTTAAACTGCCTGAAAGTTGATTTTTCTGTTTATTTAAACCGTAAATATCAAGCAATTCATTAATACGTTTTGTTTGTGCTTGACCCGACATACCATAAATATTTGAAATAAATTGTAGATTTTCTTTAACGGTTAGATCATCGTACAGAGAAAATTTTTGTGTCATGTAACCCATTTTCAAACGTAATTTTTCAGCATCGCGGGGAAGCGAAAACCCCAAAACATCAACCTCTCCGGCACTGGGTTTAAGCAAGCCGGTGAGCATTCGAATCGCCGTTGTTTTACCGCAACCGTTGGGGCCTAAAAAACCATAAATGCGCGCTTTTTCTATTTCAAGATCCAACGACTGTATGGCTTTTGTATCACCAAAATTTCGGCTTAGTTTTTTTGCCCTAATAACAATTTCACTCACGGAAGCACAACCTGCGCCGGCACTCCATTCGCTAAACTCGCTTCGCTATCGGGTAATTGCACTTCGGCCAGATACATCAAACGCGATCGCTCTTCTTGATTTAATGCATAATAGGGTGTGAATGCGGGCTCGGTTGAAATCCAGCGTAAACGACCCGTAATAGATTTTGCAAGCCCGTCAACTTTAACAATTAACTTATCGCCAACGTTGAGTTTAATACGATAAGGTTCAGGCACATAAACCCGCGCAAAAGGCGCCTTGCCTGCAAGCACAATAGCCAATGGGCTACCCGATGTTACTCGCTCGCCTAAATTCCACGGCAGGTTATCTAAAATACCATCGCGAGTTGCCACAATAGATAAGTCTTTGAGTTTTTTATTTTCGCTTGCAAGAATGGCAACGGCTGCATCCAATTTTGCCTCGGCCACACGTAAATCCTCTTCGCGTGTACCATTAACCAGCTGGCGCAACTCTTCTTGCGCACTGTGTAAACTGGCTAGATTTGCATCTCTTATTGCGCGTGTTTTATCTCTGTCGGCAACGCTTATATTTTTACTTTTGATTAATTCAATCGCACGCGTATAACTCGCTTCACTTTCTACTAACGAAGCTTTTATACCGGCAATTTTCGCTTGTGCTGCAGCCACCTCTTCTACGCGTGCGCCGTTGCGTAATTTTTCAAGATTCGCTTCTGCCTGAACAACGTCGGCTTTGGCTTTATTAACTCGGGATTTTTGTAGCGTGTCATCCAGCTTAACTAACAACATGCCTTTAGTAACCTGACTGCCCTGCGCCACTGGCAATTCAACAATCACTTCGTTTGTTGTTGCCGTGTGTGCAATGCGATCACGTTCTAACGTTCCTAAGGCAATATGCTCTGATTGTTTTTCACAGGCACTGAGCAATATAATTAAAAAGAAAATAGAGTAGCGCATCGTCACTGTCCTTATTCTAAAAAACATTTAATGTAATAAATGATGCCAACACATCAAGAGTAACCTGTCATTTTTAATAGAGTTTTTTACCAATTTAATGCCAAAACAAATTACTGCACAGCAAAATATTTTAAGCGTCGTTGAAAAGCCTCTCGTTCTATAGGTGCTAAAATTTCATTAATTAAACTGTTTACCGGCTTACCCGCCGAGGCTCTTTTATCGGGTGATTTCCAGGGGACTATATAAAGTGATTTTGGCAATTCGCTATTGCCGACAATAGAAATGCCTTCCATTTCAAGCTTATCTTCTGCAACAGCTTGATTGGAAATAATTAATACTAATAAAAAGAAAAATGGTTTGAATTTCATAATTGTTCCCTTAAATCAACCAACCAGTTTGCCACCGTTTCATCTTCACCATTTAATGATTGGTACGCTTCAAAGTGCTCTACTGCACAAACTTTATCCTGCAAATAAATATCGCACAATATACCCAAATTGAGATGCGCATTAAGATGATTTTTATTTATGGTTAATGCGGTTTCATAATTTAGCCGCGCGGCTTTAAATTCTTTTTTCTCGCGCAAAAATATGCCCATTTGATTTAATGCGGTTACATTTCTTGAATTACGTTCAAGCGCAAGTTCAAATTGTTGCTGTGCCTTTTCTCTATTTTCTAATTTTAAATAAATCAAACCACGGTTTGCATACGGGCCAGACAAACTATCGTCTAACTGACTCACATGATTAAGCACTCGAATCGCTGCCTCCGTATTTCCCGCACCCATTAATTGCAATGCATAAGCATATCTTTGTTTTATTTCTTCGCTCACTACTGCATCAGGCGTTTCCCATTTATCGTGTTTTAAAGGCGCAACTTCACATGCAGATAAAACGATGCTCACCATGACTAACAATAAAAACTTTATGACATTTTTTTTATGTGATAATAGCTTCATAATATTTCCATCACAATCATATCATTACGTTCTTTTTTGTTATAACGCACCGGCAAAAACTCTTTCAACTGCTCTAAACTTTTCCAAACCCAAACGCCATACAAACCATCGGCAAACCTTGACACATTAACTTCATGAAACTCAATCGCTTTCTCTTCAAACGGATAGGATTTTTCTTCTAACAAAATATCATATTGCTCTAACTCCTCTTCGTTTAATTTTTTAGGTCGTTCCGAATTATAAATAGCTAAACCTAAGTCCTGATATATTTCTGCAATACGATATGTTGACGCGGTTAGAACCTCAGGAATTTTATACGATGCAGCACGCCCATACGCTTTTAATGCTTTATCCATTAATTGACGTTTTATTTTTAAACTGGTTTTTAATGGTATAGTTAATTTTGCTTTTCGATAACTATCAAACACCGGTTCAGCTAATGCAAAGCTTGCATTAGCTGCTAAATATTGGGTGCGCTCGGTGCGTTGATTACCCCCTCTTGTATCTGCGTTCACTAATTCTATGCGCCATTTTGCTGCTTGAAATATTTCTTTATCTCGTTCATTTAATTCAACTAAACGTTGCCGTGCTTCTATTGCCCTTTCTAAAGGAGACGGGAAACGCGTTACAAAATCGGCATAAAGTTTTTTAGCTCGTTGGTTATTATTTTGCTCTGACAATTCAGCCGCTTGCCACAAAGCTTCTATTTGGTAGCTGGCCGTGCCAGGCAAGTAAGATACTTTTTCAAATTCTAAAGAGGCTTTTTTTATGTCACCTTTTTCAAGATAAACCACCGCTAATTTTTTAGTTACGTCGGCTTGTAATTTATGTTGCGGATTAGTGCGCCGAAAGCCTTCCAACACTTTTGCCGCCATCGCCCAATTACGCAACCCAATTAATGCAGACGCTGCGTCAAACTCCGCATTTGCCACTAATCCAACTTCTGCTGAAATCGATTTAACTCGACTAAAATGTTTAACCGCTGACTTAAGATCACCTTTTTGTCGACTGATTTCACCCTGTTTATAAACTGCAACCCCCTGCTTCTTAACTAAAGCTTCACGAGATGGCGCATTTTTAGGTAAATATTTTAATGCCTTCGCATAAGAATTTTCTGAGCGTTTGAAATCCATCCACTCAAATTCAATGTGCGCCATCACCACCCATGCAGTTGCCAATAAGGTTGCGTCTTTTACTGACACACTAATTTTTAATGCAATTTTGTGTGCCTTTTCGTATTCGCCTAATGCATATAAATTTTCAACCGCCTGCGTTAACACTTTATTGGCTTCTGCATGTTGGGGAAATTTATTTGCAAAACGAATCGCACTATCTATGGACTGCCGATGCCATTGTGTTTTTTCAAACCCCGTTAACTCAGCTTCTCTTTTTGCGTACATTAATAATGCAGCGTAGCCTGCTGCTGCAGATTTTTTATGATTTTTATAATCGTATGCGGTGCTTTCATATTGCGATACTGCTGCTGCATATTGTTTATCTTCATTTAATATTTCAGCAAATAAATAACTCATCTCCCACGCCTTTGGGTCTTTAGGAAAAGAGTTTAACCAAACACGATACCAACGTTGTGCCTCTCTATAATTAAGCCGTGATTTCGTTTTTTGCGCTAAAGTATGATAATGACTCGCCAGTTGATTTAAATTTGTTTTCAGTGCCATCAATGGTTTATTGGTTTCACGTTTTTCATACAAGCCCCAATATTTATTTTCAATATTATAACGTTGCACATAATCTTTTTTTGCCGCGATTAATAAATCGGAAAAGCCGCCTTCATCATAAATCTTTATCACCTTTAATAAAAAATTCGGCGATTGCGGATGCAA
>UOFH01000416.1_pt1 | contig 16826 bp, 10 predicted proteins | sample 1988451 | NCBI WGS metagenome assembly UOFH01 (sample SAMEA4712194, study PRJEB27164) | hydrothermal vent metagenome | biome: marine basaltic hydrothermal vent biome; feature: marine hydrothermal vent; material: mineral | place: Pacific Ocean | collected 2011-06-14/2011-07-23 | depth 1689 m | reverse complement strand
GCTAAAGAAGATCAGGTTAATATTTTTGATGCCTTCAATCAAACCAACGATTCAATTTACAACCCCGACTCAGGCACAGGTTTAGGCCTGGCTATTTCAAAACAGCTGATTGAATTAATGCACGGAAAAATTGGTGTAAGAGACAACGCAATAAAAGGTTCTATTTTCTGGATTAAACTGCCCGTAACCATTACACAAGAACCGGCAACGGCAATGTTAATTGAAAAAACCGTTATTCTCTCAAACAATAAATATACAAGCATCAACGTTTTAGTGGCTGATGATAATGCAATTAATCGAAAATTAATTCATACTTTATTAAGTCAACATGGCGTTACCATCGAAGAAGCAAAGGATGGGAACAGTGCGTTAAAGCTAGCTCAAAAAAACATTTATGATTTAATACTGATGGACATACGTATGCCAGGATTAAATGGCATTGAAGTGACTGAGTGTTTACGTGAAAGTGAATCTAATAAAAACACACCTATTATTGCACTCACCGCTCATGCGCTGCCAAGCGAACAACAATCCTTTATAGATGCAGGCATGGATGCATGTATAACAAAACCTATTTTAGAACATCAACTGTACGGATTGTTAGACAAGTGGGTTTTAGAAAAAGCAGAATAATTTTTCACAACTTCACGTTCACACGGGAAACATAAAATGAAATTTTCACCTATTTTAATTCTTCTTTTTGGCTGCATTTTTTTTACATCGGCTTATGCTGGCACAAGTAATAAAAACAAAATGACTCGTTGGTACAACAAGCAACAGGTAAAAAATGGATTAAAGGTTTATCAAAAACACTGTGTAGGTTGTCACCAGCCCGATGCGGTTGGTGTAAAAAGTTGGCGCTATAAAGATGATAATGGCGTGTACCCCGCACCACCATTAAACGGCACGGCTCACACCTGGCATCACCCTATCGACAGTCTTCGCCAAACGATTCTTAAAGGCGAAAAACCAAAGGGAGGCACAATGCCAGGCTTTGCCGGTAAATTAAATAACCGGCAAGTTGACGAAGTATTGGCCTGGGTTCAATCGCACTGGTCAGATGATATTTATGCCGCCTGGCTTAGAAAAGGCAAGCACAGCAAAAGACAGCGTCACTAATTTATTTTTTGCCTTACTTTTTTTTCGGCATATAAATATCGGTACAGGTGCCTTCCGCCACTTCGGTTGCGAAGTTTAAGGTTTCAGATAACGTTGGGTGCGGATGAATCGTCATTGCAACATCGTCCATCTCTGCGCCCATTTCAATTGCCAGTGCGGCTTCGGCAATTAACTCACCGGCATTTTTTCCTAAGATTCCCGCGCCCAACATACGGTGTGTTTTTGCATCATATAAAACTTTGGTTACACCGTTTGTTGCACCCACCGATAATGCGCGACCACTGGCCGCCCACGGAAATGCACCTTTAATATACTCAACGCCCGCCGCTTTTAACTCATCTTCGGTTTGACCGCACCACGCAACTTCCGGTGCAGTGTAAGCAACCGATGCAATGGTGCGCACATCGAAGAAACGTTTTTGACCGTCGATCACTTCGGCTGCAATTTTTGCTTCGTGCGTGGCTTTGTGTGCCAACATCGGTTGGCCAACCACATCACCAATTGCAAAAATATGATTTACGTTAGTGCGCATTTGATTATCAACCGGAATAAAACCTTGTTCGTTAACCACGACACCGGCTTTATCTGCATCAATTAATTTTCCATTGGGTGAACGACCAATTGCCACTAACACATTATCGAACGTATCTTCTGCTGGCGCTTTTGCACCTTCGAATTTACAGGTGATACCTTTTTTGCCTGGTGTTAATTCGGTGACTTTTGTACTGGTAAAAATATTTTCATATTTTTTCTTTAACGATTTTTCAAATGGGCGAATTAAATCACGATCGGCTCCGGGAATTAAACCCGGACTTAATTCAACCACGGTGACTTTCGCACCGAGTGCAGAATAAACCGTTGCCATTTCTAAACCAATAATGCCGCCGCCGACAACCAGTAAACGCTTGGGAATATTATGTAATTCCAGTGCATCGGTAGAATCCCAAACGCGTTCGTCTTCCCAAGGAATAAAAGGTAATTTGCTTACTGATGAACCCGCGGCAATAATACAATTTTCAAATCCAACAACTTGTTTAGCTCCATCTGCGGCTTCCACTTCAATCGTATTTGCTGATGTAAATTTTCCAAAGCCATGCACCGTTGTAACTTTTCGTTGCTTAGCCATCGACTTTAAACCGCCGGTTAATTTGCTGATGACACCATCTTTATAAGCGCGTAATTTTTTATTATCTATTTTAGGTTTAGTAAACTTAACGCCTAAATCTTCAGCGCTAAATTCTTCTGCTTCGCTTACCACTTCTGCAACATGCAATAAGGCTTTTGATGGAATACACCCGACGTTTAAACACACACCACCCAGCACATTCTCTTTTTCTATAAGCACAACTTGTTTGCCTAAATCGGCTGCACGAAATGCGGCGGTGTAACCACCGGGGCCAGAACCCAACACAACCACTTGAGCCTGTATATCAACGTTGCCAGAAAAATGTTTTGCTGCTGGCGCTGCTGTTTTCGTTTCTTCCTGTGCAGGTGTTTGTTTTTCGGGTGCATCGGCTACTGGTGTTTGTGCTGCTTCACCGCTGCTTTCCATCATTAAAATTAAACTGCCTTGGGCAATCGCATCGCCTACGGCAACTTTAATTGAAGTGACTGTGCCAGCTGCGGGCGATGGAATTTCCATTGAGGCTTTATCAGATTCAACGGTAATTAAAGAATCTTCTTCGGCAACCTTGTCGCCAACCGCAACTAAAACTTCGATGATTTCTACTGAATCGAAATCACCGATATCAGGAACTTTTACTTCTATTGTGCTCATAATCTAAGCCTTTGCTAAAATTAATTTGTGCGAATAAATTCGCACCTACATGATTGTGCATTAAGCTATTGCTGTTTGAATGAATTCGCGCCTGCATTTTTTTGCGTTCATTTAATATAGGTTCGAATTTATTCGAACCCGTTAATTACAATAATAAACGTCGTGCGTCTGCCAGCAAGTGGCTGACATAAGTAATAAATCGCGCACCATCTGCACCATCAACTACGCGATGATCGTAAGACAAACATAACGGACACATTAATTTAGGTTCAAATTCACTACCATTCCAAACCGGTTTCATTTCGGCTTTTGATACGCCTAAAATCGCCACTTCCGGTGCATTTACAATCGGTGTAAATTTTGTTCCGCCGATGCCGCCTAAACTTGATATCGACATACTGCCGCCCTGCATATCGCTGGGTTTTAATTTTTTATCACGCGCTTTGCCCGAAATTTCACGTAGCTCTAATGAAATGTCTACCAATGATTTTTTATCCACATCACGCACAACCGGCACCACTAAACCATCGGGTGTATCAACGGCGATGCCAATATTAATATATTTTTTTAGAATTAAATTTTCGCCACTGGGTTCTAATGAAGAATTAAAACGCGGATACTTTTTAAGACCCGCGGCCACCGCTTTCATAATGAAAGACAGCATGGTGAATTTAACACCTTCTTTTTCGTATTCTTTATTGGATTGTTTTCGAAATTTTTCTAACGACGTAATATCGGCTTCATCAAATTGCGTTACGTGCGGAATGTTCACCCAATTGCGATGCAAAAACTTTCCAGTGAGTTTATTAATTTTACTTAATTTCTGAACTTCAATTTCACCAAACTTACTGAAATCAATTTCCGGCATGGGCTCAACACCTAATGCTGCACCACCATTAACCGAACCACCACCAGTGGTCATCACCTGCTTAACAAATGCCTGCACATCTTCTTTTACAATGCGCGAGCTTCTGCCGCTGCCGCCAACTTTACTTAAATCAACACCCAACTCGCGAGCAAATTTTCGCACGGCGGGAGAAGCGTGAGCATTTTTAAAACTAGCTGGATTTATGTTTGCCGTCGGCGATGGTTTTTCTACCGCCGCATAAACTGGGGCTTTCTCTGCTACTTTTTGTGGCGCTGGCGCTTCCGTTTTAGCGAATGTTTCTTTTACAGACTCCTCTTTCGCCGCCGCTTCTACAGGAGCTGCAACTGTAGCGGATGCTTCAAGCACAACAACCACGCCACCCTCGGCAATCGTATCACCCACATTCACTTTAATTTCTTTAACCGTTCCCGCATGACTGCTGGGGATTTCCATTGAGGCTTTATCCGACTCAACCGTAATTAAAGAATCTTCTTCGGCGATTTGATCGCCCACCGATACTAAAACTTCAATGATTTCAACTTCATCAAAATCACCAATGTTTGGAACTTTTACTTCGACCATTTCACTCATGGTTTACTCCAGTTGTTTAACTGTTTTGTTTTTAGCTAAGTTACTGTCACCTCGAATACTTACCACTGAGATAAGAATAAAAAACACGCTTGTTTTAGGGTTGAAATAGTGTTCTGTAAACCCATAAAATAGTTGAAAAGAAAAAGACAACGCGAAAAACGCAAATGACCGCTAAGTACGCAATATAAAACCTAATGTTTTATAGCGGTTATTTGCGGATTTTAGCGTGCATTCGCGTTTTCTTTTTCTTCTCAAATATCAATATTCTTTATTTCTTCCTCAACAGTATATCGAGTATCCAGCAACATGATGTATTTCAAAGTCTCTGGATTCCTGCCTTCGCAGGAATGACGATATTACTTAAGCTTTAAATTAACCTGTTTTTATTTGCATTCCATTCACGTTTATTTGCGTTCATTCGCGTTTTCTTTTTCTTCTCAAATATCAATATTCTTTATTTCTTCCTCAACAGTATATCGAGTATCCAGCAACATGATGTATTTCAAAGTCACTGGATTCCTGCCTTCGCAGGAATAACGATATTACTTAAGCTTTAAATTAACCGCTTTTTTATTTAAGAACATCCGCTTTTATTTGCGTATATTCGCGTTTATTGGCGGAAAAAGGCTTTTGCTTTTTCTTCTACGCTTTTAAGCTTTTAAATAAAATAAACTAAGCCGTAGCCGGATTAGGCTTATCCGCATCAATCCCATACTTCTCAATCGCTTCCTGAACTTTACCCGCCGGAAACTGGCCATCATCAGCCAATGCCATTAACGCAGCTACCGCAACATTCTGCGCATTCACTTCAAAGTGTTTGCGCAATTGCGCGCGCGTATCAGAACGACCAAAACCATCGGTACCCAACACATCATATTGCGATGGAATCCATTTGCGAATTTGCTCCGCATAAGTGCGAATGTAATCGGTTGCCGCAACCACTGGACCACGCTTATCTTTCATACATTTTTCAACATAGCTCACGCGCTTGTCTTCTAGTGGATGCAAACGGTTCCAACGATCTACCGCTTCACCTTCGCGCTTTAATTCATTAAAGCTGGTCACGCTCCAGATATCGGCATCAATCGACCAGTCTTTATCCAGCAGTTCCGCCGCCGCAATCACTTCGCGTAAAATGGTGCCGGAGCCCATTAGCTGAACTTTCTTGCGACGCTTGCCGCCGCCCTGCAATAAATACATGCCTTTAACAATGCCTTCTTCCACCCCTTTGGGCATGGCCGGTTGCACGTAATTTTCATTCATCACCGCAATGTAATAGAACACATTTTCCTGTTCTTTATACATGCGACGCATACCGTCCTGAATAATCACCGCTAACTCGTAAGCAAAGGTTGGATCGTAAGACACGCAATTGGGAATGGTGCCGGACACCAGAAAGCTGTGACCATCCTGATGCTGTAAACCTTCTCCCGCCAGTGTGGTTCTGCCCGCCGTGCCGCCGAGTAAAAATCCGCGTGCCTGCATATCGCCAGCCATCCACGCCAAGTCACCAATACGCTGGAAACCGAACATGGAATAGTAAATATAGAATGGCACCATATTGACATTGTGCGTGCTGTACGAGGTTGCTGCAGCAATCCACGATGACATCGCGCCGGCCTCGTTAATACCCTCTTCTAAAATCTGCCCGGTTTTATCTTCTTTGTAAAACATCACCTGCTCTTTATCCTGCGGCGTGTATAACTGCCCGACAGACGAGTAGATGCCTAACTGGCGGAACATGCCTTCCATACCAAAGGTGCGCGCTTCGTCCGGCACGATTGGCACGACATATTTGCCCATCTTTTTATCGCGGGTAATTAAGGTGAGCAAGCGAACGAAAGCCATGGTGGTGGACATTTCACGATCGCCGGAGCCTTTAGTGATTGGCTCAAATACCGACAGCGCTGGCACTTCTAACGGTGCAGCCAGACGCTGACGTACTGGCATTGGGCCACCGAGTTTTTCGCGCTGGGCTTTCATGTATTTAATTTCTTCAGAGTTTTCATCCGGACGGTAATACTCTGCTTTTGCCGCCTGTTCATCAGTAATCGGAATATTGAAACGATTTTTATAAGCAATCATTTCTTCTTCGTCTAATTTTTTCTGCGAGTGGGTACGCATCTGGCCTTCACCCGCTGCGCCCATGCCGTAGCCTTTAACCGAGTGGGCTAAAATAACCGTTGGCTGACCGTCGAGTTTGGCGGCTTCTGCATAGGCTGCAAAGACTTTATGCGGATCATGTCCGCCACGGTTTAAGCGCCAGATATCATCGTCTGACATATCTGCCACCATGGCTTTTAATTCGGGATATTTGCCAAAGAAATGCTCGCGCACATAAGCACCGTCTTTGGATTTGTAATTCATAAAGTCGCCATCCACCGCTTCTAACATGCGCTTTTGCAGCAGGCCGTCGTGATCTTTGGCCAGCAATGGATCCCAGTAACCGCCCCATAATACTTTAATGACTTTCCAGCCAACGCCACGAAATACCGCCTCTAACTCTTGAATGATTTTGCCATTGCCGCGTACGGGGCCATCTAAGCGCTGTAGATTACAATTGATAACAAAGGTTAAGTTGTCTAGCTTTTCGCGGGATGCCAGTGAAATAGCGCCCAATGATTCCGGCTCATCGGTTTCGCCGTCGCCCAGAAAGCACCACACCTGACGATCTCGCGTTTCCGCTAAACTGCGATCCTGCAAATACTTCATAAAGCGTGCCTGATAAATCGCACTGATGGGCCCCAGCCCCATGGAGACGGTGGGAAACTGCCAAAAGTCGGGCATCAGCCACGGATGCGGATAAGAGGATAAGCCATTGCCATCGACTTCCTGGCGGAAGTTATCTAGCTGATCGTTCTCTAAACGGCCTTCGAGATACGCGCGCGAATACATGCCAGGTGCCGAGTGCCCCTGAAAGAAAACCAAATCGCCGCCGTGTTTCGGGCTGGGCGCACGCCAAAAATGGTTAAAACCAATATCATATAATGTGGCGGCAGATGCAAAACTGGCAATATGCCCACCCAGCTCCGAGGCTTTTCGGTTGGCCTTTACTACCATGGCTGCCGCGTTCCAGCGAATCAGTGCGCGAATGCGGCGCTCTAAACTAATGTCGCCTGGCAAACTGGCTTGCAGGTGAGTCGGGATCGTGTTGACGTAAGCGGTGGTGGCTTTATGCGGCAGGTTAGCACCGGAGCGGCGCAACTTGTCGATCATTTGTTCTAGTAAGAAATGCGCGCGATCGGCGCCATCTGTTTTTAGCACCCCTTCTATCGCGTCTAGCCATTCGTGGGTTTCTAGCTGATCGAGGTCTTGATCATTTATCGGTGTAGACATAATTCAGGCTCTCCAGTTTTCGCTGGTTTCTTTCGGGACATGCCGAAGATTAAGTTATTCTGCCTGACACTTTAGTCTGAGACGCCATAAAATCAAGTTATATTTACACGTCAAAAATAATATATTTATATATCAACAAGTTACAGCCATGAAATAATTTTATGATGATTTTTTCGTGTCGTTTTGTTCTGTTTTTCAGAAACAGAGCCGCATAATTAAGAGGGGGGGGGATTTAAGTTTTTCATGCAATAAAGCTCTCGCTTAACGTTAGCGACCTAAAGTCAAAAGCTTAAAAGGAAACGCGAATGATGCTAATTAACGCGAATAGACTCAACGACTGAAAGTCGTTTCAGTACAAATCAAAAATGCCGGTCATCGTTGTACGCTTTTGAATTGGAATCCAATGGCCTTAAGTACTGCAAAGTCTCTGGATTCCTGCCTTCGCAGGAATGACAAGCATATTTAGTTAACGGGACACCAATGCGTTCAACTAATAAAAAATTTGGCATCTATTCGCGTTCATTTGCGTTTTCTTTTTCTTTGCTTAGAAGTCTTTGCGCGAAGATCTTTTCACGCGGCGCTTTTCAACCATGCCGGTTTCGTGCAAAGTTCTCTTCCCTAAGACAATCTATCCCCCCAATCATAATACGCCATCACCGAATTGCCCTTGCCCATCACTTTCATTTCGGTGCAAAGTGATGATATGAGCTTCATACCTCGCCCAGAATAATTATTTTTGCTGGTTAGTTCGGGCGACTTGTAATCAAAACCTTCGCCACTATCAATCAGAAACAAACTTAAGCGCCCGCCTTTTCCGGTTTCAGATAATTCATGGCGTAGCGTAATTTGAATATTACCCTCCGTGTAAGATTCCAGCCGATTTTGTTTTTCCTGATAAAAATCCATATACCCTTGCGGCGTGCTTTTCATTGAAGAGTCTAATTTTAAAACTCCGTGGTCTAATGCATTTGCAAAAAGCTCGGTTAACACGGTGTGCACACTGGTGCGACCACTTTCCAGTGGTTGCAAACTATTGATGCCCTGCATAATATAAGGCAGCACATCAAACTGGCGTAAACTTTTAATATCTAATGAAAATTCCATAGACCAATTATTCGCTTCACGGTGCTCACTGACTAATTCCGTATCGTCTTTATATTCAACCGTTTCTAAATGGCAAAGGTCTAATAAGGTAATGTCGTCGCCCTGTGCAGCGCCCTGAGAAAAATCATCGACTTCGCTTAAAATCGTATCGAATAAATCATCATCGTTAGTATTGTCTTGCATTGCTTTTAGTAAGCGATTTAAACCGAACATTTCGCCGCTCACACTGTGCGCTTCCATAATGCCGTCCGTTGCAACGTAAATTCGATCTCCGTATTCCAGGGTTTCCATTTCTACTTCAAATTGAGACGGTGACATTTTTATTATTCCCAGGGGAATATTTTTTGATTTAAAGGTGCGAAAAATTTTATTGTTTCTATACAAATACACATCGGGCAAACCCGCATTCACAATGCTCAGCACATTGTTTGTTCTGTCTACGCTAACAAAAACACATGCCATAAACATTTGCGTGGGTAATAAATCTAATAACTTTGCATTCGCTTCTTTTAATAAATCCGTATACGCAAAACACTTTTGTGTCATGCTATGAAAAACATCGGACACCGGTATTGCGCCAACTGCCGCAGATAAACCGTGTCCAGTAAAGTCCCCCACTAAAATATCCAATCCCGATGTTTGATTTTTTTCAGTTAAAATCAAATCACCATTAAACATAGACATGGGTGACATCGAATATTTCAACCCAGTTTTTTCACCGCGCATATCATTTTTTGATATTTTATCGAACAGCTTACTGGTGATGTTCATTTCTTTTTGCATCGATAAATTTCGTTCACTTATTTCATTGTTTTTTTCTTCTATGTTTTTATACAAGCCAGAAATTCTCAACATTGAATTTATTTTTGAATTAAGTAAAACATGATTGTAGGGTTTGGTTAAAAAGTCATCGCCCCCCGACTCTATACATTTAACCAGAGAGTCTTCATCTGTCATTGCGGTTAGAAAAATAATGGGAATAAAATGTGTTTGCCGACTTTTAATTACTTTAGCTGCCTGGTAACCATCCATAACCGGCATCATAACATCAAGCAAAACAATGTCTATATGATTGTCTTCAACTGCTTGAACAGCCTCTTCACCATTCACCGCTTCGATTGAAAGAAAACCAGATTCTTTTAATAATGAACACAAAACTAAACGATTGGTAAGGTCATCATCAACTACAAGAATCGTTTTTTTTGTGCTAGAAAAATCGCCCATGATTTATCCTAAAATGAATATTTTATCGAAACTGGCAATCATTAAAATCTCTTTAATTTCATCGTTAAATCCTACAAGTCGTGCCGTGCTACTTTGTGATTCGGCATGTTCTTTTAATAATAAAAGCATACCCAATGCGGAACTGTCTAAATACTCTGTTCCTGAAAGATCAACTGAATACTGTCCCGTTTTAAGCACAACATCTTTATATGATTTTCTAAAATCATTATGTAAACTAAAATCAAACCGTCCGTTAATTTTTATTGTAGCTGTTTTTTGGTCGTCTGCTACGTTTATAGATATGCCCATAATTAACTCCTCATTAAATTAAAAAAGATCAACTTCACCTTCACTCATGTCATTTTGACTTTCGGTTGTAGAATGAATGTTTTTCGCTTTTTCAGTTACTTCTTCAATATCCTGATTAAGGCTGTGAATTAATTCGCTCAAAACAGATGAAAAATCTTCATCCATATTTATACTCGACAATTTATTTTTTATAGCTACAAACAACTCGTCGACCAAACCAATATGCGCATTTAACTGTTCACATTGCTGTCGTGCAATATCTTCAAACTGCAGTGATCGAACCGCTGTAACGACACCTTCTTCAAGTTTCAAGGTTATATCTTTTGCGTTCGATATTTTCTCATTAACAAATTTATTTTTTTCATCCATCATCACTAAAACTTCATCTACCCTAGATTTATGTTTCATCGCCACACTCATATCTTTACTGGCAATCTCGCCCACTATTTCTTTGGCTTTAATAATATTCGACTTTGATTTATCAACAACACTGCGAATTTTTTCATTCAAATTATTTGAGTTAGTAGACAAAGCTCTCACCTCATCTGCAACCACAGCAAAACCTCTTCCCGCCTCACCTGCACGAGCCGCTTCTATTGCCGCGTTTAAGGCCAACAGATTAGTTTGGTCTGCAATAGTACTGATTTCACTTAATAGCTTATTAACATCGTCCATTTGCGTTTCAATGTCATCTACGGTATAAACCATTGTCATGCCGCCGCGGCTAACCTCGGTAATATTGTTAACAAAATATTCCAAAATTTGTTTTGTCTCTTCAATAAAACTCAAATGATTTTCTTCTCCCTCCCCATCGTGCAAGCCCTCTATAACTTCATGCATTAACATTTCTTGCGATTTGGACTGCTCTGATAATGTAGTAAAACTTCCAGACAAAGAATAAACCGCATCTGAAACGATTGCTTTCATTACATCGACTTTAGAAACAATAACGTTTAACTCTTCTGATAATTTCACATATTGGTTTTTTGAATTTTCTAACAATTCTCTTCTTACTTTATTGCTTAAATTAATATTATTTGTTTTTTCTTTTGCAGCTGCATTTTTTGCCTTATTCAAAATAAGAAAACTGCTCACACCCCAAACAAAAGTCATTAACAAAAGTTCTATAACAACATAGCTGCCATTAGAATATTGAATTTCAAATGCCAATATAAATGCAGATAAAATCGTCGGTAAAATTATATATTTCATATTTTATCAATCACTCAAAACTTTATTATTCAACACAATACTTCATGATTTCCTTACCTATTTTACTTAGCGTAAACTCTTTATCGACTGCACCAATTTTTACCGCTGCCCCTGGCATTCCCCAAACCACGCAGCTATCTTCATCTTGCGAAATATTATATGCGCCCTGCTGTTTCATCTCTAACATGCCTTCTGCACCATCTGCACCCATGCCAGTTAGCATAACGCCCATTGCATTCGGGCCAACGTTTTGTGCAACTGATCTAAACATAACATCGACACTGGGTTTATGACGACTGACTGGCGGCCCATCATTTAATTTACAAATATATTCTGCGCCACTGCGCTCAACTAAAAGGTGTTTATCACCGGGTGCAACATAGGCATGTCCGGGTACAATTTTTTGCCCGTCTCGGGGTACGCATACCACGATTTGACAGATTTTATTGACGCGCTCTGTGAACGCTTTACTAAATGCAATAGGAATGTGTTGTGAAATAACGATACCCGGTGCATTTGCCGGTAAACTTTCTAGCACTTCTTTTATGGCTTCTGTGCCACCGGTTGATGCACCTAATGCGACAATTTTATCGGTTGTTTTAAAGCGTAACTTGCCTTCCTTTTTTTCTAATACGGCACTGGCATCTAATTTTTTAGAAACTTGAGATACATTCGTTGAACCTTTATATTCCCTAACTTTTGCCTTGCCTGCGATTTCTAATTTTTCTATAATTTCATCTGCATATTCTTTTAGTGCGCCCTGCACATCAATTTTTGGTTTTGCAATAAAATCAACTGCGCCTACTTCTAACGCTTCTAAGGTAATTTCTGCACCAGCTTCGGTCAAGGTTGATATCATCACCACGGGCATAGGGCGTAAACGCATTAAATTTTTTAAAAAAGTAACGCCGTCCATTTTTGGCATTTCAACATCCAGCGTTAACACGTCTGGATTCAATTGTTTTATTTTATCTCTGGCATCAATCGGATCACGCGCAGAGCCAATCACTTCTAATGTTTTAGACGAATCTATAATGGCGGTTAACACTTGCCTGACTAAAGCTGAATCATCTATTACTAAAACGGTTATTTTTTTCGTCATTGTTTTACCTAAAATAATTCAATATCACTTTGCACGGGTTTTTCATCAATCGCTTTACGATATTTTTCTTCACGTTTTTTGATTGTGTCGTTATGCATATTCTGTAATTTTTTAACTCTAACTTTACCTGTGTCTGCAAAATACAATACTTTTCTTGGAAAGATATCTCCGGTATCTTCAGAAATAACTTGCAGATTTTCTTCGCGCAAATATTCATGTACAAAATTGATATTTTTATTGCCAATATCTATTTTGCTCATGTTCGCCAATACACGGCCACCACCAAATAATTTAACTTCTAAATTTTCTTTTTTTCCACCGGCTTTTAATATTTCATTAATCAGCATTTCCATAGCAAAGTTTCCATAACGGGTTGCACTGGTTAAATGCATTTTTCCAGCATGTTCATCTTCGCACCCCATCGGCAACATAAAGTGATTCATTCCGCCAATTCCCATTTTCACATCGCGAATGCAAGCTGAAATACACGAACCCAAAACGGTGCTAATCAGTTCACCGTGCATGCTTACATAATATTCACCAGGTAAAATTTTTGCTGAAAAAATATTATGTCGTTTATCCCAAAACCGGCTGATATGTTCAAGCCCTCGCAAACAACCTGGCATAGATAATTCCATCTCTGCCTTTGTGCGTATTTTTGCTGCCACTTTATTTATCCTTTCTATAAATGGTCTGCCCCATCGACTTGAATCTATTTGTTACTTTAAATAGCGACTCGGAATGACCAATAAACAAGGGAGCATGTTCGGGTAGAACATTTGCGTATCTGTCAAATAACTCGCGTTGCGTATCTTTATTAAAATAGATAACTACGTTGCGACAAAACATAAAATCGAACGGGCCTTTGAACGGCCATTCGTGTAATAAATTTAATTGTTTAAAGGTAATCATATCAATCAGGCTTTGATCCATTTTCACCATGCCTTCGGTTTTACCTTTGCCTTTTCGCACATAGTTGCGTAAATGTTTTTTATCTAAACCGGTTACTCGATCTTCTTTGTAAATGCCCTTTGATGCTTTTTCAACCATTTCAAAATCTAAATCAGAGGCAAGTATTTTTATATCCCAATCGGGTTTATTTTTAAAATGATCCATTATTGTCATGGCGATTGAGTAGGGTTCTTCGCCCGAAGAACAGCCCGCCGACCAAACGCGAATACGTTTATTGGTTTTGTTTTTTTCTATTTCAGGTAAAACGGTTTTTGCTAAATATTCGAAGTGATGCGGTTCGCGAAAAAACGAGGTTAGATTGGTGGTAATGGCATTGGTAAAAGAAACTAATTCTGCTTCATCTCCGGCTTTTAATAGCTCACAATACTCTGCAAAATCACTTACGCCACATTGTCGAATACGCCGCGCAATACGACTGTAAACCATCGTGCGTTTTATATCGGTGAGCACAATACCGGTGCGCTCTGCCACTAACTTTTGTATAAAAGAAAAATCGGCATCGGTAAAAGGAAATTCTTTTTCTTCGAAATTCACACCACTGGGGCTGGTTTGTGCGCTCATTTTTTTACCTGCTTATTTTCCGTAAATTTAATTTTTTGCTTTAACGTTCCCCTTTCGCAAAAGCGACGGGGAACCCTTGATTCACTTATAAAATGAGCGAAGTTAAAACTTAAAACTCTTCCCACTCATCATCGTCATCTGCCACTGGTGCTGCTGGGCGAGCAGAGCGTTTTGCTGGTTTTCTTTTGGTTGCCGGTGCCGGCTCATGGCTCTCTTCATGCGATCTTCTGCGCTTACGCTTTGACACCACTTTTACGGGTTCCGGCTCTTCCTCTTCAGCATCAAAGAATTCCATCAGCTTGTTCATCTCTTTAGCTTCATCGTTCATCGATTCACTGGCGGCGGTGGCCTCTTCTACCAATGCCGCATTTTGCTGCGTCATTTCATCCATTTGTGTAATGGCTTTATTGACCTCTTCGATGCCGGCAGATTGTTCCTGCGCGGCGGCGGCAATTTCGGCAATAATGTCGCTGACTTTTTTCACCCCGTTAACAATTTCTTCCAGCGTTTTGCCTGACTCATCCACCAGTTTCGAACCTTCATCTACACGTTCAACGCTGTCGTTAATTAAGCCTTTAATTTCTTTTGCGGCTCCGGCGGAACGTTGCGCCAAATTGCGCACTTCGGCGGCAACCACCGCAAAGCCTTTACCCTGTTCACCTGCGCGCGCCGCTTCCACTGCTGCATTGAGTGCGAGCAAATTGGTCTGAAAAGCAATCTCATCGATAACCCCAATAATGTCGGCAATTTTTTTGCTACTGGTATTAATTTCACCCATTGCCGATACCGCTTTTTGCACCACATCTCCACCTTTTTCGGCCTGATCTCTGGCGGCGGATGCGAGCTGATTGGCCTCTCGCGCATTATCGGCATTTTGTTTTACGGTGGAAGTCATCTGTTCCATGCTTGATGCGGTTTCTTCTAAGCTCGATGCCTGTTCTTCTGTACGCTGGCTTAAGTCGGCATTGCCGCGGGAAATTTCATCGGATGACGTGAGAATGCTTTCTGAACTTTCCATAATTTGATCGACCATTTCCGATAACACGGTATTGGTTTCATTAATTGAATCGCGCAACTCAGCAAACTGCCCCGAGAATTCACCTTCCATCGTCTCGCTTAAATCTCCCATTGATAATGCTTTAACTACACGCTGCGTTTCATTTAAAGGCTCCACGACTGCATCCATTAATTCATTAATGCCCTCAGCTAAGGTTTTCATAAATCCGGAATACGTGCTCGCATCAATGCGAGTATTTAACTCGCCCTGCACGGCATTATCGATGAGTGACTGAATTTGACGTTCCGCATCTTTCTGCTCGGTAATGTCGCCCCACTCCACCATATTGCCCATGAGGTTGCCTTCATGATCTAAGATCGCCGTGGCATTAACTTCAAACTCTAGCCCGGCCACACTAATTTCGGCTTTCGCTGGCAGATTAGCTGCATTGCCTAATAGCTGTCGCTGGTGTGCTGGGTTTTTATGGAACTGATCAATACACTGCCCTACTAAATTTCTTGCATCAAACCCGGGGAATTTTTGGCGCAGTTGCTCAGCACGTCCCGCCATCATTTCTATCACAGATGGATTGGCATAAGTGATAACCAAATCGGTATCGCATATCATCAAGTTGGCTTGCGCACCATCAACCGCAGATTGCAAGCGGGCAACATCCTGTTCCTTCTTTCTGATTTCAGTCACATCGCGCCATTCAAGTGAATTGCCGACATAATTTCCCGCGTTGTCCATCGTCGCGCTAACATTCAATTCAAACTTCAAATCGCCAACTGAGATATCGGTTTGGTAAGGAAGGTTGCTCGGGTCGGCAAGCAGTTGACGCTGATGTGCTGGATTTTTATGGAAAATATCAATGCAGGTTCCAATGATATTTGCGGCATTAAATCCAGGGAATACAGCAGAGAACTGCATTTGATTTTTCGTTAACAAATCTTTTGTTGCCTGATTAACATAAGTGACAACAAAATCACGATCCACCATCATCGTCGCCTGCGCCGATGAATCAATTGCACCCTGCAAGCGTGCAACGTGATTTTCTTTGGCAACTTCTTCTGTGATATCAGCCCATTCCAGTGCATTGCCAATATATTGACCATTGGCATCCATCATCGCCGTGACATTTAATTTCATGGTTAAATGTGCAATTTGAATATTCGTGCTGTAGGGCAGATTTGCGGGGGTGGCTAACATGGTTCGCTGATGCGCCGGATTTTTATGAAACGCATCAATGTTTGAGCCGATAATGCCCTTTGCATGAAACCCGGGAAATACCGATTGCAGGGTGGCTTCGTGTTTGGCTAATAAATCGATTGACGCCTGATTAGCGTAGGTGACATTAAAGTCACGATCAATCATCATCATCGCCTGCATGGCGCCGCCAACGGCTGAGCGCAAGCGATCTAATTCTGCTGCATCTGTATCGTTCATTTGAGTTGTTCCTTGAGCTGGGGTCGCGGGGGTAGTGGGAGTCATTGCGGGTGCACTGGTTGCATTTGTATTTGATGGGGCCTTATAAGCATCTAACATCACTTTCGCGATCACATTTAATGCTTGAGTCCAGGCTGATTCAATGGTGCTATTCCAGGCATCGCCGGCCATCTCTTTCATGGTGTCGACCAATGTGCTGGCAACAATG
>UOFH01000045.1_pt1 | contig 17268 bp, 16 predicted proteins | sample 1988451 | NCBI WGS metagenome assembly UOFH01 (sample SAMEA4712194, study PRJEB27164) | hydrothermal vent metagenome | biome: marine basaltic hydrothermal vent biome; feature: marine hydrothermal vent; material: mineral | place: Pacific Ocean | collected 2011-06-14/2011-07-23 | depth 1689 m | reverse complement strand
ATCAATTTGATTCTTGACGATAAATCTTATCGAGAAAACATGATTAAAGAATTAAAAGGCGTGCGCAAAAAATTAGGAAAAACCGGTGGCGCAGAGAATATGGCTGAGTTGATTTTAGAGATGTTAACTTAGTAGAAAAGTTTAACGAATAATCCCGCGCTCAGATTGAATTATAAAATCAGCCATCATTTTTACTTCTGGATAATCTTCAATTAATTTCGCCGCATCTTGCATAACTTGCTCGCGGGGTTTTTTAGAGCGCACCATTAATTTATAGGCATTTACAATGGCACGAATCACTTCATCGCTATAACCGCTGCGCTTTAATCCCACTTTGTTTATACCGCTGGCTTTGCCGTAATTACTGGCAACGATTACATAGGGTGGCACATCCTGATTTATAATCGCTCCCATGCTGGTGAAACAGTACGAACCAATTTTTGTAAATTGATGTACTAATGTGAAGCCACCCAAAATAGCGTGATCACCGACTTCAACATGTCCCGCACAGGATGCTGAGTTTGCAAAAATAATATGATTTCCAATCTGACAATCGTGCGCAATATGCACATAGGCCATGATTAAATTATGATTGCCGATTCGGGTAACATTTCCGCCATCTTCAGTGCCGCGTGAAATCGTTACGTTTTCGCGTATTGTGTTGTTATCACCAATTTCTAAATAAGATATTTCACCTGCAAACTTTAAATCTTGTGGCTCTTCACCCAATGATGCAAATTGAAAAATTTTATTATTTTTTCCGATTTTGGTTGGTCCATTAATAACGACATGCGGACCAATCCAGCAGCCTTCACCTATTTCAACATCTGCACCAATTATACTATAAGGACCGATGCTAACGTCATCAGCAACAATGGCTTTTTCATCTATAATTGCAGTTTGATGGATCATAAGTTTATTTTTAATTTCTATATTTATTCAGGTTTTTCAGTTGCTGCACACATTATAGTTGCGCTGGCGGCTAGCTCACCATCAACTAATGCTTTGCAATCGAACTTCCAAATAGAGCGCACTTTCTTAACCAACTCCACCTGCAGTGTTAAAACATCACCGGGAACAACCTGGCGTTTAAAACGTGCACCATCAATACCAACAAATAAATACAAAACATCTTCGTCCGGATTTTCACCCGCAGTTTTAAAGCCTAACAAACCGGTTGCCTGTGCAAGCGCTTCCATAATTAACACACCAGGCATCACTGGATATTCGGGGAAATGACCTTGAAAAAAAGGTTCATTAATTGTGACGTTTTTAACCGCCGTTAATGTTTTTCCTACTTCGTAATCCAGCACTTTATCAATCAGTAAAAAAGGGTAACGATGCGCCAATAATTTTTTAATCTCACTAATGTTCATTGTGTTCAAAGTAACACCTTAACCTTTATTTTCAATTTGTTTTTCTAATTTCCGAATGCGTTTAGCCATGTCATCTAATTGCCTGATACGCACTGTATTTTTACGCCACTTTTTTGTTTCATCAATTGGTGACATTGATGAATATGAGCCTGATTCTTTAAGTGATTTACTCACAGATGTCATGGCACTAATCATAACATTATCCGTAATTTCAATATTATCACGTATGCCAGCCATACCACCAACCATACAATTTTTCCCGACTTTAGTGCTACCTGCAACAGCAACGCCACTAGCCATAACCGTGTGTGCGCCAATATTTACATTATGTGCAATGTGAACATGGTTATCTAATTTCACATCTTCCTCGATAATCGTGTCATTTAATGCACCTCGATCGATAACCGAACACGCCCCAATCTCAACTTTATTGCCCATTTTCACACCGCCGACTTGCGGTATTTTTAGCCATTGCGTTTCATCAAATTCGAAACCAAAACCATCAGCGCCAACTACGGACGAAGAGTGCAATATACATTCTTCTCCAATTTCACAGCCATAGTACACCGTTACATTGGGGTACAGCCGAGTCGATTTACCTATTTTACAATTTCGCCCAATAACACAACCGGCTTCTATTATAACATTTTCGGCAATGACAACGTTTTCTTCAATGACCGTATTTGCCCCAATGTAAACAGAGCCCGCAATTTGTGCAGTTGGATTTATAACAGCACTATCGTGAATACCAGCTTCGGGTAATTGAGGCGGACAAAATAAAGCAACAATTTTTGCATATGCCGCTCGCGGATTGTTAACAACTAATGCGGGCACAGTTGTATTCTCAAGCATATCTTCTCTTACAATAACCGCACTCGCTAATGTTTTTTTCAAGACTTTGGTGTACTTAGCACTCGTAATAAAACTAATATCTCCTTCTTTAGCTTTATCAACAGTCGCTACAAAATTGATAACCGTATTTTCATCTCCATGCAATTGTGCACCAAGGTGTTCAGCAAGTTGTTTCAGTTTATAACTCATAACAATCCTGTTTTTATTTTATAGATTTATTAACTCGAGCTGAAATATCTTTTGTAAGATTCACTTTCTCATCAGCATACATTACACCTTCATTTAAAATAAGATCATACTTTTTTTCAGCCGCATATTTTTTTGTTACTTCAAATACAATTTTCCTGAAGGCTCCCATTTCTTTATCGCGCATAACCTTAAATTCTTTTTCTAACGCTGTACCTTTTTCTCTGTAGGACATTATCATTTCTTTTAATTTATTTTTTGATGCGGCCAACTTACTTTCTGTCATTAATAATTCATTCGTTTTAATTTCTTTTTCTAATGCTTTTATGTCAACAACCATTTTTTCAAGGTCTTTTTTGGGCTCACTGAATTGAGTTTCGAGTATATTATCTATACCTTTTACTTTAGCGTATTCGTTAAATAAAATATTCACATTAACAAAGCCAATTTTCTGCGCAGAAACGAGCGCAGGTGTAATTAACATAATTAATAAAACCCATTTTGAACTTAATTTTTTCATACATATCTCCTAAAAAAATGAACCAATACTAAATTGAAATAACTCTTGCCTATCACCAGGCTGAGAATTAACAGGTTGTGCATAACTAAACCTTAATGGCCCAATAGGTGCTAACCAAACAAATGACACACCATAAGCGCTTCTTAGCTCGTCAGCCTGAAATCCACCTTGCGACTGCAAGAATACATTACCAATATCATAAAATACACTAAGGCGAACCGAATTAGGAGGCTTTTCCATAAGTGGCACTGGAAAAATTAATTCTGCACTTGCCACCGTTCTTATATCACCACCAATGGGAGCTGGAACCGCAACACCCACACCATCGTTTAGAGGTCCAAGTGTGTTAGACCTATACCCACGCACGGTTCTCAAACCACCTGCGAAGAAACGCTCATAAAATGGAAAAACCTTGGTGCCACCATAACCATCGCCATACGCGACATCTGTTCGTAATAACGTTGTTATACTGTTGGTAACAGGAAAATAAAACTTATTACGATAAGTAATTTTATACCACTCTAGGTCACTTCCCGGTGTTGTCATATCTAACAATATTGACTGACTGTTTCCCTGCGTGGCAAATACGGTTCTATTTCGCGTATCATGCGTATAGCTTGCTAATAAAGTAAACCCCTTAAAATCTGCTTTTAAATCCCCATTAGCATCCGCAACAGCACCGTTGTCTGATAGAAATTCTGTTACCTGATCATTAATTGTATTCGTTCCACGAATAATTTCTGTCACTTCATAGCCCGCGCCTAAGCGCACACGGTCAAATTCGCTTAATGGTATGCCGTAAGATAGATTTACACCATAATTATTTTGTAAAAAGTTTACTATATTTTGCGCCGCGGTATTTCTTTTACGAAAGGACGTACTCAAAGTACGGCTCACACCATCTATGGTGTAATAAGGATCGGTAAAAGATATGTTATAAAACTCACCTGTATTATCACGATTTAAATTAAGCGAGAGTTTTTCACCCGTGCCATTTAAATTATCTAACGTAGTACCTAAGTTAAACACGAACCCTTGATTCTGAGAAAAGCCTGCACCTATATTAAAACTGCCAGACAAGCGTTCTTTAACGTTTATATTAATATCAATTAAGTCTTCTGTTCCTGGCACCGGCACTTTATCGACATTGACTTCTTCAATATAGGCCAAACGTTGCAAACGTATTTTTGAACGATTGAGTTTGCTATTCGATAATTCACCACCTTCCATCAAACGCATTTCACGGCGCAGCACTTCATCATTTGTTTTAAAGTTACCGCTAAAATTAATGCGTCGCACATAGACTTTTTTACCTGGCACAACAAAATAACTTAATTCAACTTCTAATGTTTCGTCATCAATAACTGGCATTACTTTTACTTTAGCAAACGAGTAGCCTTCATCACCTAAACGACGCTGCACAAAATCTTTTCCCTGTACCATTTTTTCACGTGAAAATATATCGCCATTTTCTATAAAAATCAGCCGTCTTAAAACATCTTCCTCTAATTTTAAATCACCCGCCAAAGCCACACTTTTAACTTTATATTTTTCACCTTCTGTAACATTCATAGTAATGTAAATATCTTTTCTATCCGGCGTAATAGTAACTTGCGTCGACTCAACAGCAAAGCGCACATAACCTCTATCTTGGTAATACGACTTTAATGTTTCTTCGTCTGCAGCCAGTTTAGGTTTTGCATATTCATCCATGCTTGTGAAAAAGTCTAACGCGCCAGGCACACCTAACTGTAATTCAGACAATAAGACTTCATCTGAATATATGGTATTACCAACAATATTAACCTGCTTTATTTTTGCAATAACACCTTCCGATATTTTTATATCGATGCTGACACGATTGCGCTCTAAGTCGGTCACTTGCGTGGTAATTTTAACCGCATATTTTCCGCGACTAAAATAAGCTTGCTGCTTTAAACCTTGTTCAATTTTATCGAGCGCAGAAGGGTTAAACACTCTGCCTTTCACAATACCAATATCGGTTAAAATTTCTTCTAGCTGCTCATCTTCGATATCGCTATTACCTGACCAGGTAATATCCGAAATAGCCGGCCGCTCTAACACTTTTACAACAAGTGTATTTCCATCTTTTAAAAGTTTTATATCTTTAAAAAAACCCGTTTTATAAAGCTCTTGAATAACATAAGTGGATTGTGAGAACTCGAACGGATCACCTACTTTTAACGGCAAGTAATTTAATAACGTACCATCGGGAATTCGTTCCAATCCTTCGAGACGAATATCATCCACAACAAAGCTACTGTCCGCATATGAACTGTATTGAAATATTAAAACAAAAATTAAAAGTAATAGCCTATGCACAATTTCGCCAAATAAAATAAATTATAAAAATTACGCTTAGTTAACTAAGCGTTGAATGTCATTAAAAATAGCCAGACTCATTAGCATAAACAATAATGTTAGCCCCAGCCTCTGCCCCAGCTCTTCAAATTTTTCTGATACGGGGGAGCCCTTAACTATTTCAATCAAATAATAAAACAAATGCCCGCCATCAAGCATCGGTACCGGTAATAAATTTAATACGCCTAAACTAACCGAAATCATCGCCAGAAATTGAATATAAGTTAAAACGCCAATGCTTGCCGTGACACCGGCATAAGTTGCAATGGTGATCGGGCCAGAAATATTTTCTAGTGCCGCTTCGCCTACTAACATTTTACCTAACACTTTTAAGGTTAATGTTGAGAAAATCCATGTTTCATTTATTGCGCGGCCCATCGCTTCGACAGGTGTATATTCGATGCGTGTTTTTGTTTTGTTAATTAAACCATCAGGCACTAACACCGACGCACCCATAAAACCCACGAACACATCGCCACTTTTTTTCTTTTCGGGTGTTAGCTGTAATGTTTTTTGCACGCCGTCACGAAGCACCTCAAACTGCAATGTTTTATCTGCACTTGCCTGCACAACTGTAACTAACTGTTGCCAGTTATTTATAGCTTGATCATCTATAAATTCAACTAAATCTTTAGATTGTAAGCCGGCTTTTTCAGCGGCACTACCCGCCGTAATATTTTCAATGCGTGCCGGTATTACTGGGCGCCAAAGCTTAAAACCCAAAAGCGCCGTAACATCTTTTTTCTCATTTAGTATTTCTAAATCACCAATTAATATTTGACGCTGCGTTATTTGTTGATTTGCTGTTTTTACTTTTACAGATAAAGAACCGCCATCAACACCCTGATCTATTAACGCTATTCTAAATGATTGCCAGGTTTTAATTTGCGTATCACCCACTGCAATAATTTCATCTTCATTTTTAAACCCTGATTGTGCAGCAAGTGTTTGTATCGCAGGTGTAGCAATAATGGGTTTAATACCTTCTTCGCCATTAACGAAAAAGATAAAATAAAAGAATGCCGCAAGAATAAAATTAAAGATGGGTCCCGCCGCAACAATGGCAAAGCGCGTTGCTACCGGTTGTGTATTAAAGGCACGATGTTTTTGCGACTCGTCAACTTCGCCTTCTCTTTCATCGAGCATTTTAACGTAGCCGCCCAATGGGATTGCCGCAATCACAAATTCGATTAAGTCTTCGCCTTTTTGTTTTTTCCAGGTAATTAACGGCTTACCAAAACCAATCGAAAAACGCAGTACTTTTACTTTTAATAATCGTGCAACCCAATAGTGGCCAAACTCATGAAAGGCAACTAAAATCCCAATCGCTAGAATAAAGAAAAGTAAGTTATGTAAAATGCCGCCGCCCATTATTTAAACCCTAATTGTTTTACACAATCGGTTGATTCGTGACGCGCATCTGAATCGGCTTGCAATATAGTTTGTAAATTATCAGCTTCAACCTTTGTTAAATTTTCCAATGTTTTTTCTATTACCTTCGGTATATTTGTAAAGCTAAGTTGCTTGTTTAAAAAGGCATCCACTGCAATTTCATTTGCTGCATTTAAAATAGTTGTTGCAGTACCGCCCTCATTAAGCACGTCGTAGGCCATTGCTAAACAGGGAAAACGTTTATAGTCAGGTTTTTCAAATTCCAGTTTTGCGACCTCGAAAACATCCAATGGTTCAACGCCAGAGCTCATTCTTTCTGGCCAAGCCATGGCGTGAGCAATTGGTGTGCGCATATCGGGATTACCCATTTGCGCTAACACCGAGCCATCGTTATAACTCACCATCGAGTGAATAACACTTTGTGAATGCAGCACCACTTGTATCATTGAAGGCTGCGCATTAAACAACCAGCAGGCCTCGATCACTTCCAGCCCTTTGTTCATCATAGTTGCCGAATCAACAGAAATTTTCTGCCCCATTACCCAGTTGGGATGCGCAACCGCTTCCTCTGGTGTGACGCTGTGTAAAGTATTAATATCTCGCGTTCTAAAAGGGCCACCACTTGCGGTTAATAATATTTTATTCACGCCGACTTTTTCGAGACCCGTTTCAAAGTGTGTGGGCATACATTGAAAAATTGCATTGTGTTCTGAATCGATAGGCAGTAACTGTGCATTATGTTTTTCGACCTCTTGCATAAAGATATCGCCGGACATTACCAGCGCTTCTTTATTGGCCAATAGAATACGCTTTCCCGCGCGCGCCGCCGCAAGTGTTGGCAGCAATCCAGCAGCCCCAACAATGGCCGCCATAACCTGATCAACTTCGGGCAAAGCCGCCACTTTTTCTAATGATTCCACGCCACTTAAAACCTGCGTATTTACATTAGCTGTTGCCAGTTTTGATTGTAGTCGTTGCGCGGCATCTTCATTAACTAACACCGCATATTGTGGATTAAATTCTACACACTGTTGATAAAGTTTTTCATCGCCCTGATTTGCGGTAAGCGCAATAACATTATATTTTTCTGCATGACGCTTAATAACATCCAGCGTATTCACACCGATTGTGCCGGTGGAACCTAAAACACAAACGCCCTGTTTTGAATTTAAATCAGCCATTAAAAATAACCAAACTTAAAAACAGGGCTAAAAAAGGTGCGGCAGATAAAATGCTATCAATACGATCTAAAATACCACCGTGACCGGGTAAAATATTTCCCGTATCTTTTAAACCTTTTTCGCGTTTAAGTAAACTTAAAAACAAATCGCCCGCCACTGAAATAAAAGTGGCTAGCGAAGCAATAATTAATAACATTAAAAGCTCAATTGTTTTTAATTCAAAAATCAAACCGAATATAAAACTATAAATAGCGGTAGCAAAAACGGCTCCGTACATACCTTCTTTTGTTTTTCCGGGGCTGAGCTTGGGTGCCAGTTTATTTTTACCAAAACGCTTGCCCGAAAAATACGCGCCGATGTCTGCAATCCACACAATACTTAAACAGTAAAACAACCACCAAACCCCTTCGGCACGAATAATTAACAAGGCTAATACCGGCGGAATTAAAACCACAAAACCAATAAGTAATTTAATAATGGAAAGTGAATCGTTTGCGGCTTGCGGACCTTTTGAAAACATGTGATATGTGGCGACTAACCAGGCGAGTACGGTAAAGGATAAAACAATATTTAACCATTGCGGTTCGCTATAAATAAATTGCTGCGCAAAATAACTGCACACTGAAACTAAAATTGCATATGCACCTCGCAATGCCTTATTTTTAATTCCACTGAGTCTTGCCCACTCCCAGCCCGAAATTAAAATAAGCACGAGCAACGCATAGAAAATAATATTTTCAGGTTGCGTGAGCATTCCCCAAACAACGAAAGCTGCTAAAGGTATTGCAGTTAAGATTCGTTGCTTAAGCATTAAACCTGTTCACTTTGTGACGGTTCAACTTGATCACCGGTTTTACCAAATCGTCTTTGCCGACCTGCATACCAATCTAAGGCTTTTGTAAATTCTGCAGAATTAAAGTCTGGCCACAACACATCGGAAAAATATAATTCAGTGTAAGCTAATTGCCAGATTAAAAAGTTACTGATACGCATTTCGCCGCCGGTGCGAATAAATAAATCGGGTTCGGGTAATGTTTGCAAACAAACATAATCGTTGATTAATTCTGCACTAATATCATCGACCTGCAATTCGCCCAATTGAATTTTTTGCACAATGCTTTTACAGGCCTCGGCAATATCCCAACGACCGCCGTAATTTACCGCAATATTTAATTGTAAGCCGCTATTGTTTTCCGTGAGCTGTTTAGCTTCATTAATTTTTTTCTGTAATTTTTCAGAGAAAGCAGAACACTCTCCAATAAAACGCACGCGAACATTCTGTTTATGCAAGGCTTTAACTTCGGATTGCAGCGTTGAAACAAATAGCGCCATTATGCTGCTGACTTCTTGCTCAGGGCGCTTCCAGTTTTCACTACTAAATGCGAATAAAGTTAATGCCTGAATTTTTTCTTTCACGCAATTTTCAACAATTTGACGGGTCGATTTAACCCCCGCATGATGCCCTGCGGTTCTTGGCATTAAACGTTTTTTTGCCCAGCGACCATTACCGTCCATTACCACAACAATGTGTTTTGGCCGCTCGTTATCTTCCTGACTGGTTTTACTAATTGGTGTCACACTCATTACTTTTTTATTTAGTGAATTATCACTAAATCTCCATCATTTCTTTTTCTTTTGCTTCCAGCAATTTATCTATTTCGGCCACGTATTTATCAGTTAACTTTTGAATGACATCTTCTGCATTACGCGCTTCGTCTTCTGAAACTTCTTTTTCTTTTAGTAACTCTTTAAAGTCACTGTTTGCATCGCGACGAATATTTCGTACCGCAACTTTTCCCGCCTCGCCTTCTGACTTAACCACTTTAACTAAATCGCGACGACGCTCTTCGGTTAACATCGGCATGGGCACACGAATCACCGTGCCTTGCGATGCAGGGTTTAAACCCAAGTTAGCTGTCATAATGGCTTTTTCAATTGCCCCCACCATGGGTTTTTCCCACGGTGTTACGGCGAGTGTTCTTGAATCTTCCGCCACCACATTTGCCACTTGTTTGATGGGTGTCATGCTGCCGTAGTAATCGACCATTACCTGATCTAATAAACTCGGGTGCGCACGACCGGTGCGAATTTTTGTTAACTCGGTGCGTAAAGATTCTACACTTTTACCCATGCGAGATTTTGCGTCTTGTGTTATTTCATCAATCATTATTGCTCTCCGAAATTATCGATTTTTTACGCGGGTACAACCGATGTACCAATCGACTTATCTGTAATAGCCTTAACTAAATCACCTGTTTCATTTAAATTAAATATACGCAATGGCATGTTTTGCTCTTTGCATAAAACAATGGCAGTGGCGTCCATTACCTGTAAATTTTTTATTAACACGTCTTCATAACTAAGTGTTTCATAGCGTTTTGCATCTGGATTTTTCATCGGATCAGAATCATAAACGCCATCGACTTTTGTTGCTTTCATTAACACGTCGGCTTCAATTTCAATGGCACGTAATGCACCGGCACTGTCGGTTGTAAAAAACGGATTACCCGTGCCCGCGCCAAAAATAACCACACGACCTTTTTCTAAATGTCGAATCGCACGGCGGCGCACATAATCTTCACAAACCTGATGAATACTTAATGCAGACATTACCCGACAACTCGGGCCTTCACGCTCAATTCCATCTTGCAGCGCTAAGCAATTCATGACTGTTGCCAACATACCCATGTGATCTCCAGTCACCCGATCCATTCCCGCCTCGGCCAAACCCGCACCGCGAAAAATATTACCGGCACCAATCACAATCGCAACCTCTACCCCTAAATCTATAATCTGTTTTATTTCGACCGCAACACGGGCAATCACTGCGGGATCAATTCCAGACTCTTGCGAACCCTGCAACGCTTCACCACTTAGCTTTAATAAAACACGTTTATAAACTGGTTTCGATTCGCTCATTGTTATTTCACCCTCTGTAATTATGATTTTTTCTTAGTGCCGTGCCATTGGTTATTTCAACTTAAACGGGCATTGAATGCGGTTTAACAAGTCACTGGATTCCCGACCCATCAATATACATCGGCATTCGGGAATGACAACCAACGTTAACAAAATAACGGCGACCCATTTTAAATGTTCAATATCGCTTACACACAAAAGACCGGAAAATAATTCCCGGCCTTAAGTTCATCCTTGCAGCTTTAAAACTAACCAGCTTTTAAATTATGGGTCAGGTTGCGCCTGAGAGGCTCCAGATCAAGGCGGAAAATGTGCGATTTACAGGTGTAAATAAACATTTTCTAACGAAGAGCTGGGGTCTCATAAACGTGATCTATGCCACCACTTGCAATTGTGGGTCAGGTTGCGTCTGAGAGGTTCCAGATCAAGGCGGAAAATGTGCGGTTTACAGGTGTAAATAAACATTTTCTAACGAAGAGCTGGAGCCTCTCAGGCGTAAGCTGACCCACAATTTTTAGGTTGATTTTATTTGTGCCATTACTTCATCTGCGAAGTTCTCAACTTTCTTCTCAATACCTTCACCCACTTCAAAACGCGTAAAGCTTTTAACTTCAGCGCCTTTAGATTTAAGTAACTGCTCAACCGTTTGATCTGGATCTTTAACGAATGCCTGACCCACTAATGTAATTTCCGCAAGGTATTTACGAATACGCCCACCAATCATCTTTTCGATAATATCATCGGGCTTACCACTTTCTTTTGCTTGCGCAACTAAAATGGCTTTTTCTTTAGCGAGCATGTCTTCAGGCACTTCCGCTTCGTTTACACACGTTGGGTTACTGGCTGCAATGTGCATGGCAATGTCTTTAATTAATTCGTCATCGTCTTTGCTAAGCTCAACCAAAACACCCATGCGGATGCCGTGATTGTAAGAGCCAAATGCACCATCTGTTGATTTGCGCTCAAAACGACGCACCTGGATATTTTCGCCAATTTTAGCCACCATGCCTTGACGTGTTTCTTCGATGGTTTTACCACCGTCTAGTGCCATTGCACTTAATGCATCAACATCAGCGGGTGAGTTATCTAACACACATTTTGCGATGGCGGCGGTAAAGCCTTTAAACTCATCGCCACCAGAAACGAAATCGGTTTCGCAATTCACTTCAACAATAGCCGCTTGTTTTTTGTCATCGCTTAATGCAATGGCCACTAAACCTTCAGCTGCAGTTCTACCTGCTTTCTTGTCTGCTTTCGCCAGACCCGATTTGCGCATGTTTTCAATTGCTGTTTCTAAATTGCCATCGACGTCTTGTAATGCACGTTTGCATTCCATCATGCCTGAGCCGGTGCGCTCACGTAATTCTTTAACCATTGCAGCAGTGATCTGCATAGTATTCACCTCAATAAATATTAATTGATAAGAGCGTTTTCATTCGCTCAATTATTCGCTATCTAAATTGATAATCCGATAAAAGAAAAAGGCAGAACGGGTCTGCCCTTAACAGATTACTTATCTTCAGCAGGCGCTTCTTCAGCTGCCACTTCTTCAGCGACCACTTCTTCTTTAGCGGTTTCTTCTTTAGCGGTTTCTTTCTTAGCTGCTGCTTTTTTAGGGGCGGCTTTTTTAGGTGCGGCTTTTTTCTTAGCGGCTGCTTTCTTTTTAGGCGCCGCTTTTGCTGCCACTTCATCTTCTGCTTCTGCTGCACCAATATTTAATGATGCGGCCTTGCCTTCGATAATGGCATCTGCAACGGCTTCGATATAAAGCTTAATAGAGCGAATCGCATCGTCATTACCTGGCACGATGTAATCAACATCATCAGGTGAGTTATTTGTGTCAACAACACCGATAGTGGGAATACCTAAAACTTTCGCTTCGTGAACGGCAATGCTTTCATTACCGGTGTCGATAACAAATACCGCATCTGGCAAGCCGTTCATGTCTTTAATGCCGCCTAATGTTTTATCCAGCTTTTCCATTTCGCGGGTTTTGTTCAGCGCTTCTTTCTTAATCATCTTGTCGAAAGAGCCATCGGTAGACATGGTTTCTAATTCTTTTAAACGACGGATAGATTGACGTACTGTATTGAAGTTAGTCAACATACCACCTAACCAACGGTGGTTAACGAAAGGCATGCCACAACGAGCGGCTTCTTCAGCGATTGCGCCGCGAGCTGCACGCTTGGTGCCGACGAATAAGATTTTGCCATTGGATGCCGCAATTTTGCTGATTGCATTCAACGCGTCGTTGAACATCGGCAAGGTTTTTTCTAAGTTGATGATGTGAATCTTGTTACGGTCACCAAAAATGTACTCAGCCATTTTAGGGTTCCAGAAACGGGTTTGATGTCCGAAATGCACGCCTGCTTCAAGCATTTGGCGCATGGTTACTTTAGCCATTATTTAACTCCAGTTAGGGTTAGGCCTCCACATACCCCTTGCAACAACCTTCAACAGAATAGTCTGATCAGGCACCCAGTTACACGGTGATGATATGTGTGCGTATTTAAAAAATTATCGTTTGCGCTACAGCGCGGCGGTTTTATACCATATCCACCCAATTTGCACAATCAAAACTGTATTTATTCAACAAATAAAGCCACCCAAATAAATCGGCTAAGTACAAGAAAACTAAGGAGATCTTGAAAATCATCTATAATTAGTGCTTAATCAGTTTCCAAGTTAAAAACCCAAAATCAAATTACCTTATGAGCATACTGATAAAAACCGCAGACGAAATCGAAAAAATGCGCGTTGCTGGCCGCTTGGCGGCTGAAGTTTTAGAGATGATCGAGCCTCACGTTAAGCCAGGCATCACCACCAATGAGCTCGATCGTATTTGCCACGAACACATTGTGAATGAGCAAAAAGCCATTCCCGCGCCGCTTAACTATCACGGCTTTCCAAAATCAATATGCACCTCTTTAAATTTTCAGGTGTGTCACGGCATTCCCTGCGAAAAGAAATTAAAGAAGAGTGACATTATTAATATCGACATCACCGTCATTAAAGATGGCTACCACGGTGACACCAGTAAAATGTTTCATGTGGGAGAGCCCACCATTAAAGGCACGCGGGTTTCTAATGTTGCTCGTGAGTGCATGGTTGAAGCCATCAAAATTGTTAAGCCAGGCACGCACTTGGGCGACATTGGCGAAACCATACAAAAATACGCCGAATCACGGGGCTTTTCGGTGGTGCGCGAATATTGCGGCCACGGCATTGGCAAGGGCTTTCACGAAGACCCTCAGGTAATGCACTACGGCAAAGCCGGCACCGGCGCAGCATTAGAAGCCGGCATGATTTTCACCATCGAGCCAATGATCAATATTGGCAAACGCCAGGTTAAAGTGCTTAAAGATAACTGGACGGTGGTGACCAAAGACCACAGCCTGTCAGCTCAATGGGAGCACACTATTCTGGTGACAGCGAATGGATATGAAGTACTAACATTGAGGAAAGGTGAAGATATTTAGCTCGCCGAGCTGATGCAAAAATGCGACCTGCCTGTTATTCCGGCAAATTTTTTAAGGGCAGCATCATTTTTATTAAAACTTAAACCCACGCTCTTAAAACATAAATTTAAGCTTTTTTTATTTTATTGATTAAAGATTTAAGTTAGACAATGCTTTTAAACCCTGCGTAATATTGTTTCTAATGGCACCATCATTTGCAAGACGAAATCGAATTTGAGCTGCGAAAGCATCATCCGTTGTTGCCGTGTACTGGGACTTAATGAGTTTCTGCCAGACCATTTTTCCCCCTGCCTTTGTTAATGTCCAGCCAGCTTCTATTTTTACAGTGAAGTCAAAACCAAATATGGGTTGTTGCAAAGTAAAAATCATTACATTCAAAAGATACTCTCCCTTGTCTGATGAGATGACTTTTTCAAACACCTTACTTTCACGAATTGACTCTTCAATAGCATATTGCAGATCAGAATGAGGAACAGGGACATGGCCAATTTCTGATTCTGCATTATTATCACCTACACTTACAGAAACGGAATAAGGCTGCGTTTTTCCGGAGCGATAATCATGGAGAACCATTTCACGTTTGTCGAAACTGGCGGAGCAGCCACTTACACTGACAAGAAAAACACTTAAAATGAATACTTTAAAACTCACTGTCTTCATTTTCTTTTTCCTTTTTCTGTACAGGTTTTTCTCCAAGCATGTTAGCAACAACTTCTTCAACCATTTCATTCGGTGATAATCTTGTTAAGGAAGTATGCATTGAATAACCTTTTGCCGTAGGATAATCACTTGGTGGTTTATGCATTGTTATTGTTAACTCGATCATGTACATGGTTATATCCCACATCCATTTATCTATATAGGTAATTACACCATCAACTTTTTTTGGAGTATTTTTTTTATCTCCTGTATTTACTTTATACCCACGCTTTTCGAATTCCTTTTTAATTAATATATTAATTTTTTTGTCGTCCTTAGGTTGATGAATAACATAGAGCGAATGGTAATCGTTGGTTTTAAAGTCTGGACTTCGATATGAAGTGACTTTGTTTGCGCAACCATTCAGTAATAATAAATTAATAATGAGAAAAAATAGTATTTTTTTCATGTGATGCTAGCCTCTTTTGTTGTCATTTTATATATTGTAAGTATAAGTAGTGTAACTATTGCGCCGCATATTAAAGAATACCTAAAAAAATGCCAAACTTCAAATATTGCCATTCCAAAGCTCACTTAATATTTCTGGGGCTGAAGCCGCGGTTCCGTGCACCAAAAGTACCAGACTTGAATCCAGAGGAATTTAAAATAGATTTTTTAGAAACTTAAAATAGACGTTTTCTATAAAAAAATCACGATATACAGAAGAATACTGGATTATTAAAACAAACAAATCATTTGCGTTTTTTGCACTAGTCTTTTAACCTAGAAAAGTCAGTAGCTCGCATAAATTAATGATAAGTTATTGAAAAATAAAAAATATTTTGTGTCGCCGTTTCACCCATTCGGTGAATGATGCTACACCCGAAATCATACCCTGGGAGCACGCTTTTGGGTGTTCAACTGACCTTTCCAAGTTTAACTTTTTAACATTAACTCGGCTCAATACATTATATAGAGACCCATAGAGACCCATATGCCCAACATTGCCCTGCAATCTATCGACATTTTCAACGAAACCGAATTTGCCCGCCAGCTACAATCTCAACCCACTAAATTACTCAGCCTACTAAAACAAAACATTCAACACGGCGAGCAAGCCATTAAGCAAGCATACGAAGCCGGTGCCAGCACGCAAGAAATCATCCACACCCGCGCACAATTTATAGATCAAATCTTAACCCAGGTTTTTAAGCAGCAGTTTGCCGATTGTGAGCAAACCATCGCCTTTATTGCCGTGGGCGGTTATGGCCGTGGCGAGCTGCACCCCGCCTCCGATATCGACATTATGCTTTTACTGGCCGAAGCTGAATCCCCAAAAACCAAAGAAAAACTTGAACAGTTTTTAATGCTGCTGTGGGATAGCAAGCTCGACATCGGCCACAGCGTGCGCACCCTCGACGAATGCGTTGAGGAAGCCACCAAAGATATCACCGTGGTGACCAATTTAATGGAGTCGCGCTTAATCTGCGGCGAGCAATCTTTATTTAATAAAATGCGTGAAGCCACCGGCCCCGCGCACATTTGGAACAGCAAAGACTTTTTCAAAGCCAAGCTAGAAGAACAAACCCAACGCCACCGCAAATTTGGCGACACCGCCTACAACCTCGAACCCAATATTAAAGAAAACCCCGGCGGTCTGCGCGATTTACAAATGATTGGCTGGGTCGCCAAACGCCATTTTGGCACGCGCATTTTACACGAGCTTGCCGACAAAAATTTTCTCTCCAAAGCTGAGCTGGCCACCCTTAACGAATGCCAAACCTATTTGTGGAAAATTCGCAGCCACCTGCACTTTATTACCGGTAAACACGAAGACCGTCTGTTATTTGATTTGCAGCGCCAGCTCGCCGAATCGTTTGGTTACGAAGATGGCGAAAATAATCTCGCCATCGAAAAATTCATGCAAAAATACTATCGCACCGTATTAGAGCTGGAGCGCCTCAACGAGCTATTACTGCAACTGTTTCGCCAGGAAATTTTATACGCAGACGAGCCGGAAAGATCGACTGACATCAACCGCCGCTTTCTCGTCATTAACGATTACATTGCCGCCCGCCACGAAAATGTCTTCACCGAAAACCCCAGCTCATTATTAGAAATTTTTCTGATTATGGAACTGCACCCAGAAATTCGCGGTGTGCAGGCGCACACGATTCGTTTAATTCGTGAACACACTCATCTTATCGACGACAAATTTCGCAACTCGCAAACCGCCAAACAGCTCTTTATCGACATCATTACGCAAACCCGCGGCGTCACCCACGAACTGCGCAGAATGAACCGTTACGGCATTTTAGCTGCCTACATTCCCGCCTTCGAGC
>UOFH01000337.1_pt1 | contig 17437 bp, 11 predicted proteins | sample 1988451 | NCBI WGS metagenome assembly UOFH01 (sample SAMEA4712194, study PRJEB27164) | hydrothermal vent metagenome | biome: marine basaltic hydrothermal vent biome; feature: marine hydrothermal vent; material: mineral | place: Pacific Ocean | collected 2011-06-14/2011-07-23 | depth 1689 m | reverse complement strand
TGCCTTCCTGAATTAAATCTAAAAATTGTAATCCGCGGTTGGTGTATTTTTTCGCAATCGAAATCACTAAACGTAAATTGGCTTCCACCATTTCTTTTTTGGCGCGTCGTGCTTTGGCTTCGCCGATTGACATTTTACGATTGATTTCTTTTATGTCTCTAATTTCCAGGCCGTAAGTTTTTTCGAGTAACGAAAGTTTAAGCTGGGTTTGTTTTATGTCGGCGGCAAATTCATCTAAGGCTTCAGAGTATTCGTGGCCGTCTAAATATTGCTCAATCCATTTCTGATTGGTTTCATTGTCGGGAAAAGACTGAATAAATGTTTTGCGCGGCATGTGGCATTTGTTAACGCACAAATTAAGAATGTGACGCTCATGGGTGCGCACACGATCAATGGTGCTGCGCAGCTCTTTTGTCATGGCGATAATAATCACCGGCAGAAATTTTAATTCCATAAACACTTCGGCCATTTCTTCGCGACACTTGGAAACGGTTTTGGTTTTTTTCTCGAGTGCTTTTATGGTTTTATTGTAAGCTTTTTCGAGCAGTTTAAATTGCTCTCTTGCGCGTTCGGGATCGGGGCCGGTGTCGACCACTTCTTCTTCGTCATCGTCACGTTCGTCGGCGGGGCCGGATGCGGGCTGTGCAATTTCGTCGCTGTCATCGCTGCGAAAGCCGTTTATTAAATCGGTTAAACGCGCTTCTTCTGATTCGATTAATTCGTAGGTTTTTAAAACCTGATGCACCGAGCGCGGGTTGGTTGCCAGTGCGCGCATCACTTGCTTTAAGCCTTCTTCAATGCGTTTCGCAATGGAGATTTCGCCTTCGCGGGTGAGTAATTCAACTGTGCCCATTTCGCGCATGTACATGCGCACGGGGTCGGTGGTGCGACCAAATTCGTTTTCGATTGAGGCGAGTGCAGCAGCGGCTTCTTCGGCGGCGGTGTCGTCGGTGGCGCTGGCATCGGTTAGTACTAAAGATTCTGTGTCGGGTGCCACTTCGTGAACGGTAATGCCCATGTCGTTGATCATGTTAATAATGTCTTCGACTTGTTCGGGATCAACAATTTCTTCGGGCAGGTGATCGTTGACTTCAGCGTAAGTTAAGTAGCCTTGCTCTTTGCCTTTAGCGATTAATTGCTTAAGCATAGATTGCTTATCTGTCGGGCTGTTTGCCGGATCTTCGGCTGTGCCTTGTTCGAGTGCTGCTTTGTTTTCAGCTATCTTTTTCTGCTCGAGTTCTTTTGCCTTTGCTTTGCTGACCTTCGCTTTAGGCTTGGCTTTTGCCTTGGGTTTACTGGGCTTGGGTTTGGCTTTTTTTACACCGGCTTTTTTCGCTGGTGACAGGTCTTTGGGCTGCTTTTTTTGCTGGCTCATGTTCTTCCGCTAAAGATTACAAGGTTTTAAAACTGAACTCCGAATTTTAGCATGTATATTAATACGTTGCCATAGGCGGTATAAATTAAATTGATGTTTCTAATAATGTTTCGGGCGGCGGTTTTGGCGGCATTTCAGTGATGTTTCAGTGGTGTTTTTGGCAGAGGTTGCCGTGGGTGTTGCGGGCGCTCAGCGTTAAATAGTTAAAATCCCTTATATTTATAGGTTTGCGCAGTCATATAAATAATGGCAAGGTAACGCGCATATTTTATTGACGAGGAGATAATAATGGTCAGTTTGCAGCCCCCAGTATGTGATTTTGATGAGCCGGCAGTCGATTTTTCTTTGCCCGGTGTGGATGGCAAAACCTGGTCTTTGGCCGATTGTGCGGGAGAGAAAGGTTTGTTGGTGATGTTTATCTGCAATCACTGCCCCTATGTGCAATCGATTCGCGACCGAATCGTGCGCGACACAAATGAGCTAAAAGCGCTGGGCGTGAATACGGTGGCCATTATGTCTAACGACCCAACCGATTACGAAGAAGACTCGTTTGAAAACATGAAAAAGGTTTCTGCTGAGTTTGGCTTCGATTTTCCGTATTTGTTGGATGAAACCCAGCAGGTGGCAAAGGCGTATGGGGCAGTGTGTACGCCTGATTTCTTTGGTTACAATGGTGATTTAAAACTGCAGTACCGCGGGCGTTTGGATGAAAGCCGTAAAGAAGCTGCCGCAAAAGATGTGCGCCGTGATTTGTTTGAAGGTATGAAGCAGGTTGCCGAGACGGCAAAGGGGCCGGCGGAGCAAATTGCCAGCATGGGTTGCTCTATTAAATGGAAAGAAGATTGATTGCAGGCAGCGGTGTTTTTTAAAGATATGCCAACATTTTCTGCTGCTGGCGGGTTCTGCTGTGAATGTGCGCCATGTTTTTTTTATAGGCAAATAAAAACAATTGTACGACGCGCTTGTTTATGTGATCTGTATCTCACTGAAATATAAAGATTTACCTCGGGATGCACGGCAAAAGGCAGGGCGAAAAATCACCCTAAAACGAATTGTCTCTGAACGAAATCTGACTATTGAGTTGCCGAATGCCTCGAAGTAAGGGAAAATAGCGCCCCTTTATTAAGGTGGTTGAATACCCCCCGTCTAGTCTTGCTTAGATTGTTTAGCAAAGATGATGGCGATAAATAATAAACCGAATTCCTGTTGCTGGGCGCTGTCTCAGCAACGCAAATTTTAAAACTTGATTGGAGAATCTCCTATGTCATCACGCAAAGAGCTTGCTAATGCAATTCGTGCACTAAGTATGGATGCAGTACAAAAAGCAAATTCTGGTCACCCTGGCGCGCCCATGGGTATGGCTGACATCGCTGAAGTATTGTGGAACGACAACATGAACCACAACCCGGCTAACCCTAACTGGGCCGACCGTGATCGCTTCGTTTTATCTAACGGCCACGGCTCAATGCTGATTTACTCTTTGCTTCACCTGACGGGTTACGATCTGTCGATTGAAGATCTGAAAAACTTCCGTCAGCTGCATTCTAAAACGCCAGGTCATCCTGAGTATGGCTATGCACCAGGTGTTGAAACAACGACCGGCCCATTAGGTCAGGGCATCACGAATGCGGTGGGCATGGCGATTGCTGAAAAGACAATGGCCGGTCAGTTCAACCAGAAAGGTCACGATATTGTTGATCACAATACTTATGTGTTTCTGGGCGATGGTTGCTTAATGGAAGGCATCTCTCACGAAGCCTGTTCGCTTGCCGGTACTTTAGGTCTGGGCAAGTTGATTGCTTACTGGGATGACAATGGCATCTCTATTGACGGCAACGTTGAAGGCTGGTTCACAGATGATACACCTAAGCGTTTTGAAGCTTACGGCTGGCACGTAATTGCAGATGTTGACGGACACGATCCAGCAGCCATTGCGAAAGCGACTGAAACGGCGAAAGCGATGACAGACAAGCCAACTATGATTTGCTGCAAAACCACAATCGGTTTTGGTTCACCCAATAAAGCGGGCAGCCATGCCTGTCACGGCGCACCTTTAGGTGAAGAAGAAATTAACCTGACGAAAGCCGCGCTTGGCTGGGATCACGGTGCATTCGAAGTGCCTGAAGATGTTTATCAGGGTTGGGATGCAAAAGAAAAAGGTGCGGCAGCAGAAGCCGCATGGAATGAAAAGTTTGCAGCTTATAAATCGGCATTCCCTGAATTAGCAGCTGAATTTGAACGTCGTATGGCGGGTGATTTACCAGCAGACTGGGCAGCTAAATCTGCCGAGTACATTGCGTCTGTAAATGCAGATGCGAAGAGCCCAGCTACACGTCAGGCATCTTTAGCAGCGATTGAAGCTTACTCGCCAATGCTGCCAGAAATGTTTGGTGGTTCAGCTGATTTAGGTTGCTCTAATCTGACTGAATGGTCTGGTTACAAGCCAATGATTGACAATGCAGATGGTAACTACCTGAACTACGGTGTTCGCGAATTCGCTATGTCAGCCATCATGAATGGTATGTCGTTGCACGGTGGATTAATTCCATTCGGTGCAACCTTCCTGATGTTCTCAGAGTATGCGCGTAATGCACTGCGCATGGCAGCACTGATGAAAATTCGCAGTCTGTTTGTATACAGTCATGACTCAATCGGTCTGGGTGAAGATGGTCCGACTCACCAGCCAGTTGAGCAGATTCCTACATTACGTATGATTCCAAATATGGCGGTATGGCGTCCATGTGATGCGGTTGAATCTGCAGTCGCGTGGCAGCAGGCAGCTGAGCGTAAAGAAGGGCCTTCATGCTTAATCTTCTCGCGCCAGGGTCTTCCGCATAACGAACGTACTGATGCGCAGATTTCTGAAATCACTAAAGGTGGTTACATTCTTAAGGATTGTGATGGCACGCCTGATGCAATTATTATTGCAACGGGTTCTGAAGTGGCACTGGCAACAGGCGCAGCTGATGCGATGTCTGGCAAAAAGATTCGCGTTGTATCTATGCCTTGCACAAACATCTATGACCAACAGGATGCGGGTTATAAATCTGCAGTACTGACTAAAGGTATTCCAACCGTTGCCGTTGAAGCGGCGGTAACAGACGCATGGTACAAGTATGCGGATGCGGTTGTGGGTATCGATCACTTCGGTGAGTCTGCACCTGCTGGCGAGCTGTTTAAAGAGTTTGGCTTTACTGTTGAGAATGTTGTTAAGGCAGTTGAAGGCGTAATGTAATTCGTTTCTGTCATTCCTGCGAAGGCAGGAATCCAGTGGCTTTGTTTTTAGATTTTACTATACCCAAAGACACTAGGCTCCTGCCTTCGCAGGCGCGACAGAATTAAAGAATTCCGTCATCACCGAATACGTTTCGGGAATGACAAAGTAAAAAATTTTAAATTAAAATTATTAACCGAGGAAAATAAACATGACTATCAAAGTAGGCATTAACGGTTTTGGTCGTATTGGCCGTATGGTATTCCGTGCCGTAACGAATGACTTCCCTGAAATCGAAATCGTAGGTATTAACGATTTATTAGATCCTGATTACCTAGCATACATGCTTAAGTACGATTCAGTTCACGGCAACTTCCCAGGTGAAGTTTCATCTGACAACAACTCAATGATTGTTGATGGCAAGAAAATCCGTTTAACGGCAGAGCGTGATCCAGCTGACCTTAAGTGGGGCGATGTTGGCGCTGAGCTAGTTATCGATTGTACGGGTTTCTTCTTAACGGAAGAGAGCTGTCAGGCACACATTAAAGCCGGCGCAAAGAAAGTGGTTCAATCTGCACCTTCTAAAGATGCAACGCCAATGTTCGTATACGGTGTTAATCACAAAGAATATGCGGGTCAGGCCATTGTTTCTGCTGCGTCTTGCACAACAAACTGCCTTGCGCCTGTAGCAAAAGTTATCAATGACAAGTGGGGCATCAAACGTGGCCTTATGACTACGGTTCACGCTGCAACTGCAACACAGAAAACGGTTGACGGTCCTTCAATGAAAGACTGGCGCGGTGGTCGTGGTATTTTAGAAAATATCATTCCTTCTTCTACTGGTGCTGCTAAGGCAGTTGGCGTTGTTCTTCCAGAACTTAATGGCAAGCTTACCGGTATGGCGTTCCGTGTTCCTACTTCAGACGTTTCTGTAGTTGACTTAACCGTTGAGTTAGAAAAAGAAGCAACTTACGAAGAAATTTGTGCAGAGCTTAAAGCCGCTGCAACATCGGGTGACATGAGTCGCACACTGGGCTACACAGATGAGAAAGTGGTTTCTACGGATTTCCGTGGTTGCTCTTACTCTTCAATCTTCGATTCAGAAGCGGGTATTGCATTAGACGGTACGTTTGTGAAGTTGGTTTCATGGTATGACAATGAGTACGGTTATACTTGCAACATGCTTCGCTTCGTAGAACACGTAGCAGCAAATTAAGCGAAGCTTTTGTCCGATAGCGGCGTTGTTCGGATAATTTTGAATGCATTACGCACTAGCGTGCGCGCAGCATCTCAAAATTATCCTCCGCCTTGCTCTCGAACAAAATCTTCACTTAATTAATGGCTTCGTAGTTTTTGCTGCGAGGTCATTAATAGTTTTAAGGGTGGATTTTTTTACCCTTTAAACTTATTTGCCAAGTCGTTTTTTAGATAAATATTCAAGGTAAGTTTTACGAAGAAAAGTCATTTATCTTCTTCGTTATTCTTGCAGAGGCAGGATGAGTTTTAAATCCAGAAACTTTGGGTTGTATCGTGAAAGCGAAATTCATTGGACGTCATTCCTGCGAAGGCAGGAATCCAGTGACTGTAAACAAAGCGACTTACTTAAAATTTGTAATACAAATTAAATCGAAGCAACAAAAAAGTCTCGAGAAAATACTTGGCAAATAAGTTTAAATGAAAAACCTAACCGCATTATCAAAACAGATAATCAGGCTAACCTCATTACATTTGTAGTTTTAAATAACAACAAATAAAAGGTAAAAATCATGGCAATCAAGGTTGCTATTAACGGCTACGGTCGCATCGGTCGCAATATACTTCGCGCTATTTATGAGTCGGGTCGCACCGATGAAGTGCAGGTGGTTGCAGTGAATGATTTAGGTGATTCGCACACCAATGCGCACTTAATGCAATACGATACCGCGCACGGTCGTTTTCCTGGCGAGGTTAGTGTCGACGGTGATCACATGGTGGTTAACGGCGACAGAATTCTTGTGCTGGGTGAGCGTGATCCGGCTAAATTGCCCTGGGGTGATTTGGGTGTGGACGTGGTGCTGGAATGCACCGGCGTGTTTGCTAATAAAGATAAAGCGGTTTTGCACATTGAAGGTGGTGCAAAGAAAGTGATTATCTCGGCACCTGGCGGGCACGGTGTAGATGCAACGATTGTTTACGGTGTTAATCACGATGTATTAAAAGCCAGTGACACGGTTATTTCAAATGCCTCGTGCACAACCAATTGTTTGGCACCCATGGTCAAACCCATTAACGATAAAATTGGTATCGATAATGGGTTGATGACAAGTATTCATTCGTACACAAATGACCAAGTATTAACGGATGTTTACCACACCGATTTACGTCGTGCGCGTTCAGCTACCAGCTCAATGATCCCGACAAAAACCGGCGCCGCTGCCGCTATTGGTTTAGTGCTGCCAGAGTTGAATGGAAAGTTAGATGGGTTTGCGGTGCGCGTGCCAACCATCAATGTGTCGTTAATCGACTTAACGTTTAGCGCCAGTCGCGACACAACGGTAGAAGAAATTAATGCCATTATGAAAGAGGCAGCTGATGGCAAGGTGTTAGATTACAGTGAAGCGCCTTTGGTGTCGGTGGATTTTAATCACACCAGCACCAGCTCAAATTTTGATGCATCACTCACCCGTGTAACCGGTGGCAAATTAGTAAAAGTGTGCGCGTGGTACGACAACGAATGGGGTTTTTCTCATCGCATGATTGATACGACGATTGCCCTGATGAATGCAAAGGGCTGAACGCAAAAGATTAAAGATAAAAGATATAAGTTTGCACCACAGAGGACACGGAGGTCACAGAGGTTTTATTTGTGCTGCACCTGCGGTGCAGTAACCAATATATTCTTTTCTCCGTGTCCTCTGTGGTGAAAAAGCTTTTAGTGTTTTAAAAAATTTTAAAAATATATTTTAGGAGTATTCCATGTCAGTAATAAAGATGACTGATTTAGATCTAGCCGGTAAGCGTATGTTGATTCGTCAAGATTTAAACGTACCGGTTAAAGACGGCAAAGTCACCAGTGCAAAACGTATCGAAGCGTCAATGCCGACTATCAAACATTGCATCGAAGCCGGTGCAAAAGTAATGCTAATGTCTCACTTGGGGCGTCCAACTGAAGGCGAGCCAGCGGCTGAATTTTCATTGCAACCTGTAGCCGATTACTTAACCAATGAATTAGGTAAAGAAGTTAAATTAATTTCAGGCTACTTAGATTCAGCGCCAGAAATTGCTGATGGCGAAGTGGTTATTTTAGAAAACTGCCGCTTTAATAAAGGCGAAAAGAAAAACGACGAAGCGTTATCAAAAGCCTATGCGTCTTTATGTGACATCTATGTGATGGATGCATTTGGCACCGCTCACCGTGCGCAAGCATCAACACACGGCGTTGCAAAATTTGCACCCACTGCCTGTGCAGGGCCATTACTTTCTGGTGAATTAGAAGCATTAGGTAAAGCACTAGATAACCCCGCGCGCCCCATGGTTGCGATTGTCGGTGGTTCAAAAGTGTCTACAAAACTAACCGTTTTAGAATCACTTTCTAAAGTAGTCGATCAGTTAATTGTTGGCGGCGGTATCGCAAATACCTTTATTGCAGCGGCAGGCCACAACGTAGGCAAATCACTTTACGAAGAAGATTTAGTTGATACGGCTAAAAAATTAACCGCCGATGCAGAAGCGCGTGGCGGATCAATTCCTGTGCCTTCTGATATTGTATGCGCAAAAGAATTTGCAGAAACGGCAGAAGCGACTTTAAAAGCCGCTGACCAATGTGCAGATGACGATATGATTTTTGATATCGGCCCAGACTCTGCAGCTGAGCTTGCTGAAATTATTAAAAAGGCCGGCACTATAGTTTGGAATGGCCCCGTTGGCGTATTTGAATTTGATCAGTTTGGTGAAGGCACAAAAGCCATTTCATTAGCGATTGCAGAATCTCCCGCGTTTTCAATTGCCGGTGGCGGTGATACTTTGGCAGCAGTTGATAAATATAATATCTCTGACAAGGTGTCTTATATTTCAACGGGTGGTGGTGCATTCTTAGAATTCTTAGAAGGCAAAGAATTACCTGCGGTTGCGATTTTAGAAGAAAGAGCGAAAGGTTAGTAGTAAATAAATAAAGCAGCTCACCACAGAGGACACGGAGGTCACAAAGAAAAAATTAAACAGGTTACTGCGCTGCAGGCGCAGCACAAATAAAACCTCCGTGTCCTCTGTGGTGAAAACGCTTTTAATAAAATAAATATTTTAAGGAGTTCCTTCCTTTGCGAAGAACGAAGATAGTAGCAACATTAGGTCCGGCAACGGACGATCAGCAAACCATCGACAAGCTGGTGCAGGCTGGTGTGGACGTTGTACGTTTAAATTATTCTCACGGCAGCCATGAAGAGCAGGCGAACCGTGTCGAGATGGTAAGAAAAGCGGCAGATAAATTTAATCGGGTTGTGGGTGTGCTTGCTGATTTGCAGGGGCCTAAAATTAGAACAGAACGATTTGTTGATAAAAAAGTTTATTTAACCGAAGGCGATAAATTTTTTCTTGATGCAGAATTAGACCCATCTGCAGGCACAGTTGAAGGCGTCGGCATTACTTATAAAAGTTTGCCCGGTGATGTAAAATCCGGCGATCGATTAGTGCTCGACGATGGCCGCATGTTATTAGATGTTGATAGCGTTGACGGTTTAAAAATTAATTGCACGGTTGCACACAGTGGTTATTTGTCGGATAAAAAAGGCATTAACTTACAAGGCGGTGGTTTATCTGCACCGGCGCTAACCGACAAAGATAAAGAGGATATAAAATCGGCGGCAAAACTGGAAGCCGATTATATTGCCGTGTCTTTTCCCAAATCGGCCGATGACATTCATCAGGCACGAAAGCTGTTACGCGAAGCCGGTGGGCACGGTGCAATTGTTTCAAAAATTGAACGTGCTGAAGCCCTTGAATGTATTGATGACATTATTGAAGCGTCCGATGCTATTATGGTCGCCCGCGGTGATTTGGGTGTGGAAATTGGCGACGCTGAATTGCCTGCCATCCAGAAAGATTTAATCGCCCGCGCACGCAGCATGGATCGCGTGGTGATTACCGCCACACAAATGATGGAGTCGATGATAGAAAATTCCATCCCGACTCGTGCAGAAGTGTTCGATGTCGCCAATGCGGTACACGATGGCACCGATGCCGTTATGCTATCGGGCGAAACCGCAGCGGGTAATTATCCGGTTGAAACGGTGGAGGCGATGGGGCGTATTTGTGAATCTGCAGAGCAGCATCCGCGCGCGAAAATTTCAGATCACCGCATGGAACTCACCTTTGGCAGAGTTGATGAAGCACTCGCCATGGCAACCATGTATACTGCCAACCACTTAAATGTGGATGCGATTGCGGCATTAACGGAATCCGGCTCAACGGTTTTGTGGATGTCACGAATCAGTTCCGGCATCCCGATTTATGCGATGACACGTCATCGTCACACGCGGCGTAAGTTAACGCTCTATCGTGGCGTGTACCCAACCAGTATCGATTTCGATCAGGTGGGTGATTACAATATTAGCTCGACGGTAGCCTGCCTTTTAAAAGAAAAAGGCATAGTGGGTGATGGCAATCGAATTATTATTACCCGTGGCGATTTGCTGGGGGATTCCGGTGGCGGAACCAACAATATGAAAGTGGTCACCATCGGCGATGTGTGTGACACAACAAACTAAGGTAGGTGCGAATTTATTCGTACAATGTTTCGAGAGAAAAATGGCTCGAATCAATTTGAACCTACAAAGATTAACAATTTTAAATTAACAAACCTTAATACTAAGGAGTATATAACATGGCACTAATCTCATTACGCCAACTACTAGATCACGCGGCAGAAAATGCATACGGCATGCCTGCATTCAATGTAAACAACATGGAGCAGGTTCACGCAATTATGCAAGCCGCTGACGAAGCTAACAGCCCCGTTATCATGCAGGGTTCTGCAGGCGCACGCTCTTATGCAGGCGAACCGTTCCTACGTCACTTAATTTCTGCGGCAATTGAAATGTACCCACACATTCCGGTTGTTATGCACCAAGATCACGGCTCAGAACCAGCAGTATGCTTGCGTTCTATCCAGTCTGGTTTTTCATCAGTCATGATGGATGGCTCTTTAGAAGCCGACATGAAAACCCCTTCTTCTTTTGAATACAATGTTGCAACAACAAAAGAAGTGGTAAAAATGGCTCACGCTGGCGGTGTTTCAGTTGAAGGCGAGTTAGGCTGCTTAGGTTCTTTAGAAACCGGCGAAATGGGCGAAGAAGACGGCCACGGCGCAGAAGGTAAACTGGATTTAGATATGCTTTTAACATCAGTTGATGAAGCGGCTGATTTTGTTGAGCAAACGGGTGTTGATGCATTAGCCATTGCAATTGGTACTTCACACGGCGCGTACAAATTCACACAAGAGCCGACTGGTGAAGTGTTACGTATAGACCGTATTCAAGAAATTCATGCAAAACTACCGAACACTCACCTGGTAATGCACGGTTCATCTTCAGTGCCACAGGAATGGTTAAAAATCATTAACGATCACGGCGGCGACATGAAGCAAACTTATGGCGTGCCAGTAGAAGAAATTGTTAAAGGCATTAAGTCTGGTGTGCGTAAGGTTAACATCGACACCGATTTACGTATGGCTTCAACCGGTTCGGTGCGTCGTCACTTGATAGAAAATCCATCTAACTTTGACCCACGTAAATTCTTAAAAGAATCAACGGCGGCAATGAAGGGAATTTGTCTTGCACGTTTTGAAGCATTCGGTTCTGCGGGTCAGGCTGATAAAATCAAAGTGGCTTCATTAGAAACGATGATTGATTACTACAAGTAAGTTTGTACTTATTTTTAGTTTAAAGAGGGAGGCGAAAGCCTTCCTTTTTTTTTGGTTTAAAAAGATAAATGCTTTTTACCGCAAATTAACGCGAATGTACGCAAAGTTTTGTTTGTGCGCCTGCGGCGCACTGCACACCAATTAACGCTTTTGTTTTTATTTGCGTACATTCGCGTTAATTGGCGGCAAATGTTTTAAGCCTTCACCAACGCAACGCAACGTAAGGGAGGCCTGTAAAAAACACCCCAATTGAAAGCCGCCTAATTTTATTATTGTACGATTTGTTTTTAACTTTTCCCTTGGTTCGCGTGTCTATTGAATTATTTGGTAAAAATATAACAGCGGAGATCGTTTCAATGGATACCTACATAATACGCTTTTATAGAAAAAACGAAGACAGTAACAAAAACCAGCCAGACGATACTCTTGGTGTGATTGAAACCGTTGATAATGGCAACAACTACTATTTCAAGAGCATTGATGAACTTTTACTTATTCTGCATCAATTATGCGTAACTAAAATACCTGAATTCCCCGGTCCAGCTAGCTTATAGTTGAGGTTGTGGTTAGTCTGGTTGTCAATGGTATTTTATTTAGTTTGCAGCGAACTTCTAAACCAAACCCAAAAAGCCTAAATTTAAATGGGCAGGTATCACATTTAAGTTCACCCAATATTGCAAAAAAAGGAGGTTTAAGCAATGACGCATTCGTAACACTATTTTTACAATTAGTTTTCTAATTTCTTATATATAAATGGGGGATTACACGTTCACCTTATGCGAGGCATTATTTGTGCGCTTAAATAATAATAACAACAAAGCGATCAGGCCATGGCATTAACGCTAGCAAAACTAACCCGCCCCGATGTCGGTGATGCGCTGTTGCGTGAGCGGTTATTTACACAGTTGGATGCAGCGCGAAAGCGTTCGCTTGTGTGGATTAATGCACCTGCGGGTGCAGGTAAAACAACGCTGGTATCGTCTTATATCGAATCTAAAAATGAAAGAGACTTGTGGTATCAGGTGGACAAAGGTGATGCTGACATGACCACCTTTTTTCATTACCTTGGGCAGGCGGTAAAGAGCGCCAGCCGCAGCCGAAAAAAAATGCCGACTCTGACTCCAGAATATCAGCTGGGTGTACCGGAGTTTACCCGCAATTACTTTCGTGATGCATTCAGCCGATTGCAAACACCGGCATTAATGGTGTTAGATAATTTTCAGGATGTCGGCGAGGGAGCCGAGCTCTATGACATGTTGGCCGGTGCTTTTGCGGAAATCCCAAAAGGCATAAACGTGATTATCATCAGTCGCACCGAACCACCGGCTCCCTTTGCTCGGCTTCGAGCCAATCAACAACTCAGCCAAATAAACTGGGCAGATTTACAATTTACGCTTGACGAAGAACTGGCCATCACCCGTCAACGCTACCCCGATCGCAACATAACCAAACAACAACTGCAAAAACTGAATACACACATTCGAGGCTGGATCAGCGGATTGATATTGTTATTGGAACAGGGAGTAGAGTTGGACGAAGTTGAATTTGAAAATAAAGAACTGAGTCAGGAATATTTATTTGATTATTTTGCGACAGAAATTTTTCATAAAATTGATGAGCAAACACAGCAGTTTTTAATTAAGACTTCGATGTTGCCCAAGATGACGGCGTCAATATGTAAACAATTAACCGGCAATCGGGCTGCCAGTAAAATTTTATCAGAACTGGCACGCAAGCAATACTTCACGGTACGCCACGGCGTATTTAAACCCAATTACGAATATCACCCTTTGTTTCGGGAATTTTTACAAAGCCGAGCAGAAGAGAGCTTTGCGCAAAGTGAGTATAAAAACCTGCAAAGCACGGCTGGAATATTATTAGCTAAAGAGGGTGATATTGACAATGCGATGAGCCTGTTAGAAAGGGGTGAAAATTGGCCAGCTATGTCAGAGTTAATTTTAAAATACGCCAAAGAACAAATAGAGCTAGGGCGAAACCGACAAATTTCTCGCTGGATTGAAGCCTTGCCTGAAGATGTTATTGAGCAACAGCCCTGGCTTATTTACTGGCATGGTATGTCACGCCTTCAATACGAAAACAATGCCGCCCGTGATGTTTTTGAAAAGGCGTATGCCCAATTTAAATTAGAAAAAAATGCATTAGGTTTATATTTAAGTTGGTGCGGTATTGCAGACTCCTATGTTTTTGTTTTCGATTCTTTTGCCGGTGCCGATCGTTGGGTAAAAGAACTGGAGTGGTTACAACAAACCTACCCCGACCCACACAGTATGGAGGCGCGAGGTCGGTTAATATTTTCAGCGAGCCAGTTGATATTCTGGATTCAGCCCAATCATCCTTTACTGCCAAAATGGATGGGGCAAATGGAGAAAATATACCGTTTCGTTCCCAATAAATTTCTGGTCATTATGTCGAGCGTACAGCTCAGTGTTTATTATTCACAGGTCGGTGAAATATCAAAAGTACGCAATATTAGTAAAAGGATAGAAAAGCTTATTCCATCGGTTAGTCATAGCCCGCTGCTTAAATCATTATTGTTGTTAACCAGTTATGCGAATGACTGGATGACTGCTGATTTTGAATTAAGTTATGAGTTTATTGATCGCTCTCAGGAAACCCTAAAAAATGAAGGCATAAAGATATTTTCTGGCTTGATGTTGGCGCATGCGCTTTATCATGCCGCCTGTAAAAATAATTTGCCCAGATTCAAAATGCTACTGGATATGTATGGCGAAATTGTGGTTAATGAAAGCATACTGGATTATGGGCACTACCAATTTCATTGTTGTTACTATGAAATATTATGCGGCAATTATGAACGCGCGATTCAATACGGCAAAGTCGTGATTGAACTTGTAGATCAAGCTAACGCCCCGCTTCCTCAATGGGTGAGTCACTGCCTGTTAGCTTTCGCCTACATAGAATCCAGTCAGTTTGAGCTTGCTCAAAAACAACTTAAAAATGCGCAAAATATTATTGATGAAATTAAAACGCCCGGGAGTATCTGGGCATATCGCATGATGTGCAGCTATCTGGCGTTTAAACTAAATAATCAGCAGGATATGTTAACGCATCTACAAGTATGCTTTCGTCTGGGCCGTGAAAAAGACATAAAGGCCTCAGCTGTGTGGCCGCCAATTATGGTTAGCACTTTATGCGGCCTGGCATTAGAGCACAACATCGAACCGGACTATGCGCGCAGCATGATTCAAATTTATAATTACACACCCAAGGACTCATTACATGTAGGTGAGCATTGGCCCTGGCCGTTAAAGATTTATACCTTAGGCCGATTCAGTGTTTCATTAAATGATAAACCACTGGAAACGGAAACCCGACCATTTGACATATTAAAAGCACTGCTGGCTTTTGGTGGGCGCGATGTACACGAAGAAAAAATTATGGATGCCCTCTGGCCGGAGGCCGAAGGCGATCAGGCACAGGCCAGTTTTAAAACCAGCTTGCACCGTTTGCGCAAAGTGCTGGGTGAGCAGAATGTGCTGATATTGAAAAATCATCAACTGAGTTTAAATGAACAATATGCTTGGGTTGATGCCTGGGTGATGAATCGCTTGTTTGAATCGGCACAGCAAAGCCTTAAAACAAAAGACGCGGCGAAAAGTAACGAGCTAGCCGGGCAACTCATACAACACTATCGCGGGCATTTTTTTGCCAGTGAACATAACAGCTGGGTAATACATCAACGCGAAAGCCTGCGTTTGCGATTTATCCGTCACACCCTCGCCCTGGCACAAGCCATTGAAAACGAAGATAGCCAAATCGCAATCCAGTGTTATCAACGATTATTGGAAACAGACACCTTAATTGAAGAAGCCTATCAGGGATTGATACGCTGTTATCAGGCGCAGGGCAGGCAGGCTGAAGCGCGGGCTAGCTATGAAAAATGTGTTGCTCTCTTTGACTCCATAAATGGCAGCTCACCCTCCTCTGCGACAACAAATTTATTAAAAGAATAGTGTCTTATCCCGTAGCTCCCAGCTAACTTAAATAAAATATCCAAATATATTCCTCTCTGTTACCTGCCTGTAACCCTTCTCTTTATAAAATGAAACTCACATTACAGGTATGTATGAGTGCGTCATCTTTCTCATCTCCTGCAAATAAAAATTTATGGAGAGGTAGAATGAAAAACAGGGCGAGAAAAAACTATAAGCAATTAGATGATGAAACATTAGCTCGGCAGACACAACAGGGCGAAATGATGGCGCTAGATGTGTTGCTTGAGCGTTATCGTTCATCTATCAAACGATATTTATTAAGCCTTATTAACGACCCCGATGCCGCAGAAGATATTATTCAAAATACCTTCATAAAAGTATTTATATCCATTCACCAATATCGCGGCGAAGCCAGTTTTAAAAGCTGGTTGTTTGTCATTACACGCAATAGCTGGAAAAACTATTTACGCAGCCATCAATACCAAACGCGTATTAATCGTTTTGAAGATGTTTACGATTTAAATATCGCCGCAGAGCAATCTCCAGAAAACACACTTACGCAACAGCAACAAGAAAAATTATTACGCACTGCCATTACTGCCCTGCCGAGCAAACAACGCATGACTTTATCTTTGCGTATCAACCAACAACTCCCCTTTGCCAGTATTGCTGCTGTTATGCAGTGTTCATTAAGCACGGCAAAAGCCAATCATTATTCGGGTGTTAAAACGGTTGAGCGAATGATGGCGGCGTAAATATTAATAAAAAATAATTAGTCTTTTTTGCACGCCCCGTGTCTTGATAACTAACAGATATATTCTAACGACTGGACGAACGATCACCATATAACACTTTAATCCAGTGACTAAGAATAAATTTTGATTAAAACAGAAATCAGCCGAAAGATTTTAACTAAGAAGGAAAATAAAATGAAATATTTATATAAATCAGCAACATCAATTAAGGTGTTATTTATCGGGCTCATTTTTTTGCCAACATTGACAATGGCAAAAGACAGCATCGTCAGTTTTGGTGTGTCCGCTGCTGGCGGGGCAGATAGTTCTGCAACAATGATTTTTGCAGAGTATGAGCGTAAGTTAAATGACAGTATCGGATTGGCCTTTAGAGTGGGTTCACTGGATTATGAATATGATGATGGTTTTTACAGGGAAGAGGGCGATGGACCGGGCGTAGAGGCGGCTGTACGAATATATACAGCGGGTAATGGAATGAAAGGCTTTTACTATGGCGGAGGTGCGGGTATCTGGCTGACATCATGGGATTATAGTGAAGATTTTGACAGTGGCTCAGGTGATTCAACATCACTAGAAGTACATTTTGCACTGGGTACGCGTTTGTCTAATGATAAAGTTGAGTTTAATCCTTCATTTCAGGTGGGGCAATTTATATCGAGTTCTGCGGAACTGGGCTTTTATGTTTTAGCGGGTGTTGCCATAGGCTTTCCATTATAAATCGATAAAACAACATGTCGTATCTAATCAGCGTTTCATGTTGTTATGGTTCAAGGATTCGGCCAGCTTGATTGTAAAATCCCTTACTCTTTCAATATCAAGCTGACTGACCCTTGACCCTGTTGTGCACATGTAGATTAGAGTCAAGGAAACCCTGATGATGTGTATATACTCAGGATTTTATTAAATCGGTTGTCGCAGAAGAAGGTGAACTGCCGCTGGTGGATGCGAAGATAGTGACACATTTTTCATAGCACGCCCGAGCCTCGGCCTGCCGACCCTGTGCCTGATAACAGCGGATTAACCCCTGATAAGCCTCTTCAATTAGCGAGTCAATTTCCAGCAAACACTGATAACACTGAATCGCAGTTTGGCTATCTTCGTTTTCAATCGACTGGGCGAGAGCAGTGGTATGGCGAATAAAGCGTAGACGCAGGCCTTCGCGTTGGTGTATCGCCCAACCAGCCGCTTCGCTGGAAAGAAAATGGCCGCGATAGTATTGCA
>UOFH01000009.1_pt1 | contig 17663 bp, 15 predicted proteins | sample 1988451 | NCBI WGS metagenome assembly UOFH01 (sample SAMEA4712194, study PRJEB27164) | hydrothermal vent metagenome | biome: marine basaltic hydrothermal vent biome; feature: marine hydrothermal vent; material: mineral | place: Pacific Ocean | collected 2011-06-14/2011-07-23 | depth 1689 m | reverse complement strand
CCGAGTTTACTTAATTCGGCTTCACGGCGATCGGTGATACCAATTTCAGTTGGGCATTTTGCATCCACGTCTCCGTCGTCACTTACAAAGGTGTGGCTCGGCAAACCTTCAACTTTACCACCACCTTCCGCGCCACGAATACTGGTACACCAGCCATATTCTGCATACGATTGCGATAGGGTTGTGCCCATTGCATAGGCTGCATTCATCCAGCAATATTCATCGTGATCGCTTTCAAGTTGACGACCGTCAGAATCTAATTTGGCTTCTTCAAAGTTAAACGCTTCTACAGGTTTGGTGGCTGCGCCATAGGGCAGGCGAGCTAATACGCGAGGCATAGTTAATGTAACAAAACGTGAATCTTCGCTGTCGCGGAAACTGCGCCATTTTGTGTATTCAGCTGAATCGAATATTTTTTCTAAATCACGTGGCTTAGATAATTCGGTGAAGCTATCGAAACCAAACATTTTTGGATCGGCGGCTGAAATGAATGGGCAGAAACCGGCTGCCGCTACATTGGACATGCTGGTTAACATATCTAAATCGTCTGGGTGTCCAGAGAATTCAAAGTCGCCAATTAATGCGGCATAAGGCTCACCACCGGCAGTACCAAACTCACTTTCATAAATTTTCTTAAAGATTTGGCTTTGATCGAATTCAACCGCTTTTTCAAGATCTTTGGTCAACTCTTTTTTGCTGATATTCATAACGCGAATTTTTAAATCGGTGCTGGTTTCTGAATTCATTACAAGGTGATTCAAGCCGCGCCATGAGCCTTCCAGTTTCTGGAATTTTTCATTTTGCATAATGGCAGACAACTGCTTTGACATGACTTCGTCAATTGCGGCAATGGCATTGTTAATGGTAACCGACAGGTTTTTATCCCATTTTATCGTGCCGTCCATTGCCTCTTTTGTTAAGTTTTTTAACAGGTCTTCGGTTTCATCGCGAGACGTTTGTTTGGTTGCGGTTATGGCCTGCTCTAAAAAGCTGACCGCTTCTTGTGCTTCGGCTTCACCTGCTTGCGATTGTGTTTCTGACTCGCTCATTATTCGTCACCTTTGGTTTCTTCATCTGTGCCAAGCTCACCCTGTAAAGAGGAAAGCGCATCGTTATTGCTGAGGACTTCTTCTAATAAATTTTCCAAGTCTTCTGAACGGTCGGCCTTGGTTAATAAATCGCGTAATTTATTACGGGTGTCCATTAATTTTTTTAGTGGGTCAACTTTTTCAACAATGTTTTGTGGTTCGAAGTCTTCCATGCTTTTAAAGCCGAGTTCAACTGACATTTCACTGCCATCGCCTTCAAGGGTGTTTTCAACTTTTAAATTAGCCTGAGGAGAAACGTTGTTCATCACTTCATTGAAATTATCGCGATCGATCTGTGAAAATTTGCGATCTTTCAGGGCTTTTTTGCTTTCGGTGTTGTCACCAGAATAGTCGCCCATTACACCCATTACAAATGGAATTTCTTTGTTTTGAACGGCACCATTAGTTTCAACATCGTAGGTGATGTGAACGCGGGGCTTCCTTACTCTTTTTAGTTTGTCGTGAATGCTTTCAGACATGGTTAGTTCCTCTTTTAGTGATTATTATTTATTAATACTATTCGTCGTCAGTTTTTACACCTGTTAAAGAGCCATAAAAGTCTCTTGCTGAAGAGTCGGGTATGAGTTCTTTCATCAGGTCGTCCAGTGGCATGTCGCCCCATTTTACCGCACGTTGGAGTATATATGAAATGGGGGAATGGGGTTCTGTTTTACGAAAAAATTCTGATATTTCTATGAGTTTTTTAAATGCATCGGCACGGGTTTTAATGGGTCCTGAAGCCTGTGCCATCTGTGCGCCACTCTCACCAGATGCGGTTGCTTCGTCATCACCTTCGCCAGATGCTTCATCAGAATCTTCGGAGGGCATTTTGTATTTGCCAATATGGTTTACCGCACCCAAACAATCTTCCAGCATATTGGTGATGTTGCTGGTTGGCGGTGCATCGTTGATGCCGCAATATTCATCTAGCACGCGACCGACTTCTTTATAGATTTCCATGCAGGTTATAATGTCATCGCGAATATCAACAAAAAAAGTTTCACTCGATTCGGATACTGCGCGCTCCACATCTTCATTACTAAAACCAAGCTTGGCGGCTTTATCGGCCTTGGCTTCTTCGTCAATTATTTTTTCAACATCGAGTGCCTGAGAATATTTCCAGAAACTAAAGGGGCCGGGTTCGCTGCCCTGGGTTAATTCGACATTGCGGATGGGCGTAATTAAAACGCCTTCTGCGCCTTCGCCATTTAAACCGGTAAGCGATGCCACACGGGTTTCAACACCGTCTTCGTCGGGTAGTGGGTAGAGGTTGTCCCAGTATTTATCGATTAAACCTTGAATTAATTTAAAGCCATCGCGCAGCCCCTGAAAACCGTAGCGACGAATAAGTGCTTCGGTGTACCAGCTAGCCACTTCGAGATCTTTCGCGTTGTTTTGTAAAATGTTGGGTGCAAGATCAAGTATTTTTCGCCACTGATCATCGGCTTCGCTGCTGTCGCCATCAAACATGTTATTACGCTCTGCAGCGCGAGCCGCGTTACGTGCATCTTTGATTGCGTAGTAAGCTGAGGTGGGAGAGGAATCTTCACGGATATCATAACCCACCGGATTGTCTTCCGATATTGGCTCTAATAATGTGTCTAACTGAATTATTTCTTCCGACGCCATTGTGTGATTATTCCTTACGCATTTATGTTTTAATGTTCTTTAAATTAGCCAAGACTTATGTGTATCGTTTGCGGCATTCATAGCAGTATAGTTATAAAGTATTGAAAAGCCCATGTAAAGTAAACAGGTGATTTATGAGCACAACTTAAATTAATTATTAAGAAATTGTCACATATACTTGGAAGATAGGCAATCTATCGGTAAGATTTAGGGGATGCTCTGGTGTTAAACTGCAAAAAGACTACACTTATCCATTTGCTGTAAACAAATTAAATTGCGCATAAATAATGTATCATTTAAATTTGTTCAGCATAGTTTCGCCACAAATAATATAGTACGGGAATATACCCGCTTAGTTGATTGTCAGGATGATGTTATAAATGCCAATTATAGTTACCATTACAAAAGTACCCGAATCTTCAAATGTTGCCGAATCCACTAAAACCTTCGATGAGCAAGGTGGAACGATTGGCCGTGGTGCGGATAATGCGTGGATATTAGATGATCCCGAACGATTTCTGTCTGCACGTCATTGCCAGTTCAGCAGCGAAAATGGTCAGTTTTATATTACTGATTTAAGCACCAATGGCACTTTTTTTAATGGCTCGGTTAACCCCATGGGCAAGGGCAGTAAGTTGCCTATTAATGATGGCAATGTGTTTGCGATTGGCGATTACGAGTTTTCAGTTAATGTTAACCAATCAATGCAAAATGTTTCTGCCGACCCCTTTGCTTCAAGCGGTTCGTCATTAGGCGATGATATATTTTCCAGTCCACCTGCAGATAACGGATTTGGATTAAGCGATAACAGCCCATTTGGTGGCGGGCATGTTTCCAGCTCAGAACCTTTATTTACTAGCTCCACGGAAGAAACTGATCCGCTCGCTGCATTAGATAAAGCGCAGGGCGGTAGTCAGGCCGGTGGGTTGGGTTTAGGTGATTCTGGTTTTGCTAGTTCAGCATCGGGAACCGACCCATTTCAAAGCACACCGGCTAGCGATCCATTTGGAGGCCCCACTCATTCCGATCAGGCCGACCCATTAAATCAACAAATATCCTGGCCGAATTCCGTACCTGAAAGTAATGCCGCTGGCATTCCCGATGATTGGGATGATGATTTAATGTCAGCAGAGCCTGCCCCCGCCGCACCCGTGCAAGCGCCTGCGCCAACGCCCACACCTAAACCGGCTCAACGAGCGCCGGTTCCACAACCTGCCGCGTCTCCCGCGCCCAGCGCACAAGTTAGCACTCAAGATAATGCAGCCATGCTAGCCCAGCAAAAAGCCAATGAAAAAATGCAGCTGGAATTAGAAGTGCTAAAACAACAAATGAATTCACAGCAACGCGGCGTGCAAACCAATGTAACAGTCGATACCACGTTGATTGATGCCATGGGGCTGCAAACGAACAATTTAGTGGATGCAGAAATTACCCAAATGAACCAGCTTGTTGGTGAAGTAATGCGTGAAATGGTTAGCGGTTTAATGCAAGTGCTGGGCTCGCGCAGCTCAATTAAAAATGAATTTAGAATGAATGTCACCACCATTCAACCCGTAGAAAATAATCCATTAAAATTTTCCGCCAACATTGATGATGCACTTGAGAACATGTTTATTAAACAGGGCAATGCATATAAAAATCCAGTCGAGTCAGTTAAAGATAGTTTCGACGGCATCGCTGAACATCAGGTTGCAATTTTAGCCGGCATACGCGCTGCATTTAAAGGGGTTATCGAACGCTTCGATCCGATACTTTTAGAGCAACGATTTGCAAAACAAAAAAAATCAGGAATTATGCCAGGTAGTCAAAAAGCTAAAAACTGGGAACTTTATCTAGAATATTATAACGATCTCGCAGGCGATATTGATAACTCGTTCCAATTTTTATTTGGCGATGAATTTGTACAGGCTTACGAAGATCAATTACAACAATTAGTGATTGCGCGAAAACAACAAAATAAAACTTAATGAGTAAATCTTTATGAAACAGATGTTTATTTTTAAAGCCGTTTTTTTGGCTTTTATTTTTACCAGCCTAAGCGCTTGCCAATCTATGAATGGTGCGGTTGGCGGCTATTTAGGTTTAGACACCGATTTACAAATCGACTTTGAAGTGGATGCAGATATTAACCCCGATGAGTTGGGTAAAGCATCACCATTGTTTATACGCATGTATGAATTGAAAGCTAAAAAAATGATGAAGAAAGCCGACTTTATAGAAATTTATGAACGTGATAAAGAAGTGCTGGGCGCAGACATGGTTAGCGTGCATAAATTAAAACATTTTAAACCCGGTGAAAAACGCACCGAACATTTTGTGTTAAATAAAGACACACGTTACGTTGTACTTTACGGTGAGTTTTTAGAATTTAGAGATTCAAAATATAAGCTGATTATTCCAGTTGTGGCGAATAATGTTTTTAGAAACAGCGTTATCATTCGCGTATCTGGAAATGAATTAATTTTCACTGAAGATATTGATGAAGAAATAGATGATGGCAGTGGATTACAGGATAAAGCAGAAAAGACGGTAAAGGGTGCGCAAGAAGCATCCGGTGCAGCTGAAGGCGCTGGTGAATCTGCTGGAAAGGTAAAGAAATTGTTCTAAGATCTTTGCACGAAACACGAATAATAAAAAACATCGTCATTCACGATAGAAACATTCGGAGATAACAAAAAGTATTTCATGCAAAGCTTTCGCTTTAATAAAACAGTGATTTAACGATTAAATCATTATTAGGAAATGAATTATTACATGAGTGTTTAATGGTCTAAAAGCAAATAATTTAAACTGTCATCCCAGCATGTCTGCAGCTGGAATCCAGTGATGTTAAAAGACGACGAGACACTGGATGTCTGCTTTTACAGGTATGGCAATGTTAAAATAATATACTATAAAATCACAAAGGAAGATGAAATAATATGCCTACTATAAAAGCAAAAACCATATGGAGTAATCATCCGTACCCCCTATCACCATGCAGCACAATACACTTCACGAATCAATGCGCTATACGAATGGGTGTAGCATTGGAAAAATCAGGTATTGATACTAAGTCTTTTGATAAAATGTACCCCAATAGAAGGTGTTATAAAAACTTGCACCATAACCCAAAACATATATTAGCTGCTCAAGAGCTTGCTAATTGGATTGAAAGTAATGAAATAGTATTTGGAAAAGTACAAAAATTTAAAAATGTCTCATCTGCAAATTTTGTTGGTAAAAAAGGAATTGTGTTCATAATGAATGGATGGGGCGCTACTGATCATATTGACATATGGGATGGTAAAGATTTAAAAGGTGGTACACCCCAGTATTTTAGTTTAGGAGAGAGCGTATGGTTCTGGAAATTAGATTAAGTTATATATCTTTATTGATTTTATTTTTGCTAAGTACTGGCTGCAATGCTTCGAGCAGCAACATCTCGGATAAAACTGAGATTTTAAACTATAAATTAATTCTGAAAAACAAAAACAATACTTGCCTGCTTAATAGTAATTATAAAAAAACAATAAAAACCTTCATTTTAAAAATAAAACCTCCTTGCTATTTCATACGAAAAGAAAATAATAATTTACAGCATTTCGAATACAAAGAGGTAAATGTAAAGGCAGTTATATTAGTACTCGGAAATCCAATATCAGATAGAAAAAGGAGGAAATGGAATCTTGATGAGAAAATAATATGCGGTGAAAGTCGACAAGCTATTTTATTAAAGCCTTCCGAATTAATTGTTTCTGAAAAAACTCTAGAAGGTGGGTTATCATGCAAAGACCTAGGGTCTGATGAAAAAGACTTTTGGTATTTAGCACACTAATTATATAAATTAGCCAATAATTCTAACAAATAAATCAACTTCGCAGGCAAAGTAATAATGGCGACAAATGAGCAGATTTTATTAAATGAGATACTTAAGCAAAAAGCTGAAGAATTTGCGGAACCATTATCAGATAGTGAATTTTTCGAATTTTATTCTGCAATTCAAATTCTAAAAGAATTTGAATTGGGTTATGACGAAGTACGTTCTGGTATGGCAGGTGCTAGTCATGATGGAGGTGCAGATTCACTCTATTTATTTGTGAACGGTGATTTAATAAAAGAAGACTCTAACGTCAAAGAAAAGTATAAAAAAAACCCAGATATTGAATTCGTATTAATACAAAGTAAAAGAGAACAAAGTTTTGGAGAGGATGCTCTACTAAAATTCTCTAGGCTCTGTTCAAATCTGTTAAATTTGGAATTTAATCGCGAAGATTATGTTGGTCGTTATAACGATAATGTCTTGTCTACCTTTGGGCTTTTTAGAGATATTGGGCTTTTTAGAGATACTTACCTAACACTAGTTACAAAAACACCATCTTTAAAAATCAGCATATTCTATGCAAGCCTCGGTGATGATGTACACATTAATGTTCAAAATCAAGCGAACGATTTAAAAAATGATGTTGCTGCGAAACTTCCAACAGCTGATGTAGATGTGTATTTTGTTGGTGCAAAAGAACTTGTAAAATACTCACAAGAGCGCCCCAATGAAGTACATAGACTCGTTACTTCAGTAGCGCCTCTCTCCACGTCTGAAAAGGTATTTATAGCACTCACAAACATTGCGGAATACCATAAGTTCATCTCAGATGATGGCAAACTCATGAGGCATATTTTTGAGTCCAATGTTCGTGACTATCAAGGCAAAACGAATGTTAACAAAGAGATTCAGGAGACTTTAAGCCAAAGTAATGCCGAAGAGTTTTGGTGGCTTAACAATGGCGTTACTATATTAGGGACGGATGCTACAGCACCAGGTGGTAAAGAGTTAATTGTTCATAACCCACAAATAGTTAATGGCTTACAAACGTCATCAGAAATCCATCGTTTTTTCAGCAATAACCCAGATAAATTAAAAGAGGAAGAACGGTCAGTATTGGTTCGTGTTATCGTTCCTAACAGTGAAGAAACGAGAGATAAGATAATAAGAGCTACGAATAGCCAAACCCCAATTCCAAAGTCATCATTACGTGCAACGGATCATGTCCACAGGAATATTGAAGAATACTTTAAGTCGCGGAGCTTATATTACGACAGAAGAAAAAATTTTTATAAAAACGAAGGTAAAAAACCAAAAGAAATAATCAGCCTTCCTTTCCTGTCTCAATGTTTAATGGCAACGCTTCTTCAAAAACCAGATTCGGCACGTGCACGGCCATCAACACTCTTAGAAAATGATGCTTCATATGACAAACTATTTCATCCTACTAATGCTTTAAAAACATATTATTTACTTGCGTATTGGGGGCGTAGTATTGAAACTGTTCTTAAAGATTCAAAAAAATATTTAACCCCAGAGATAAGTGATATTAAATTCTATACTTTATATCATGCAGTTTGCGTATCCACTGAAAATTTATACCCTAGTAATAATAAAGTTTCTACCTTAGAAAAAGAGCATATTGACACCAACGTTATCTTATCTTCAGCAGACATATGCTACGACCTATATCGTGAACTAGGCGGGACAAACAAAGTGGCAAAAGGTGTGGATTTATTAGAAAAAGTCAAGGAGAAATTAAAGAGTGATAATGGGTTATGACAAATCACTTAACTCGGTCTTAAGTGGTTAAATAACATGAAGACAATAAATCTTGCTTCGGCAATATTATTTTTAATTTTTCCATTATCTGCATATGCTGATAATGAAAAAATCTATAGATTTAAAATATCAAAAGACATTAATGTTGTGCTTCATGAGAAAAACATAAAATCCAACACTACAGCTAAAAATTTACCTAATGGTAATTTGATTTTTGGAGCAACTAGAACCCCAAAAACATATGTCAATAAAATTACATTTTATGTGAACAATAAATCATATAACCTTGAAAATATGTACATGTATAATGCTTGGGGCAATAGGCCGCTTGAAGTACCTAATGTAATCAAGTACTTTGATGCGCACTGTTATGACAATAGTAACTGCACTATACGCGGCATATTTTCTGATGCTGCCGGTTCTTTTGTTGCTGAATGGAAAATCATTAACGGGGAATCTTTTAGAACAATAATTACAGATTCAAGTGATGTACTAGGTGTGTTTAAAAATAATATATCTCCACCAGTGTTTGAGTAAAAGACATAACAATAAATTAACGCTAACCATTTTTCTTACGGGCAAAAAGCGTCCGCAAGAAAAACGCTGTAGAAAAACCTCAACGTTTATTTTTGAGCTGTTTTTTTGCTTGTGAGAGTTACCTGAAATAAAATTAGCAGTATACCTTTATTAAAAAGGCAGAAAAAAATGGATAAACCCCAGCAAGGTAAAACAAAATGGAAAGAGGTAATTAGTCAGCCCGATGCAATCACTACAAAAAAGCTAAGTCTGATCCAGATGCACCTATTTTAAATAAACCAAATTACGAGAAACCGGGCAGAAAAGTCGCTAACAAGCGTTGCACGCAGGCTCAAAAAATTACGCGTCTTTTGTGGCGCTTCGCTATAATGCCACAAAAGGCACAAAACTTTTTGGTCTAGAGAGCCATGCGTTAGCTTAATAAAACACAATAGAGGTTGATTTCCGCCAGAACCTCTAGTAAAAACGAACGTGCGTTATATAATCGGTATCACTAACGAAATGGAATGAGTTAAGAGAGGATGAGTTGACGAAATTCAGAAAAGAGCGCAAGAAATGAAAATAAGTTATTAAAGGGATATTTAAATTATCAGAACAATAATACAATTAAATCACTGCTGTCCCGTTAAGGCAGTTTAAAATAATGTAATAAGTCTATACATCTATGTTTGTTTTAAGCATTTAGTTATTAACGGCATGAAAATAATTATTAAAAACATTTGTAATTGACTTTAAATCGTCGCATCGAACACTTTTATCAGGAAGGGGTTTGTAAAGGGTGCGGCGTATTGATATTTGAATTAATCGATTAAAGCGATAAACTGTTGTAACCCCACCCCAGCCCTCTCTCAGAGGGAGAGGGGGTGAAAAACGTCGTGATCCCCTCTCCCTTTGGGAGAGGGTTAGGGTGAGGGTTACATTGATACCCAGCATAAGCGCCTGGAAATGATATTTTTTAAGTTAACGGGACACCAGTGCAATTAAATATAAATTTTAAAAAACAAAAATTGGCGAATAAAAATGTCACTAGATAGTAAAGTAGTATGGTCAGAAGGTATGTTTCTGAACCCCCACCATTTTCAACAACAAGAACGTTATTTTGAACGCTTGGTCGAAGGAAAATGTTCTGCGTATGGTGCGTATGGTTGGGGCATGGATGATTTTGAAATCGACCAGCAATTACTCACCTTAGGTAAAATATCTGTTACTAAAGGTAAAGGTGTTTTTCCCGACGGCACGCCGTTTAGTTTTCCCGATGTTGATGAGCCACCACCGGTTTTTGAAGTGCCTGAAAACACGCATAACAGTATAGTTTATATTTGCGTGCCGGTTAAACGCCCAGGTGCAGTTGATGTAATCGAGCAAGATAATACACAGGGGCTTGCGCGTTATTATAGTTACGAGCAACAAACTCGAGATGTTTCAAATGAATCCGGCGATAATATTTCATTAAACGTGGGCAAGTTACGTTTTCGATTATTGCTCGAATCAGATGATTTAAGTGGTTACGCCTGCGTGGGTTTAATTCGCATTGCGGAATCAAGAGAAGATAAAAATGTGTTGCTCGATGATAATTATATTGCAACCTGTTTAGACTGTAACAAGTCGCCAAAACTCAGCGGCTTTTTAAGCGAAGTAATTGGTTTATTGCATCACCGAGGTGAAGCCATTGCGGGGCGTTTAGCTGACACGAATCGAGGCGGCACAGCAGAAATTGCCGATTACATGATGTTGCAATTAATAAATCGATTAGAACCCATGAGCAACCATTTATCTAACATGAAAGGTTTGCACCCTGTTGACCTTTTTGCAGAGTCGGTGCAAATGGTTGGCGAGCTTTCTACCTTCGTCAGTAAAAATAAACGCACGCCGGTTTTCCCTGTTTATTTACATGATGATTTGCAGGCTACGTTTACGCCGGTTATTACTGAATTAAGAAGCGGCTTAAGTATGGTTTACGAACAGTCTGCCATTTCATTAAATTTAGTCGAGAAAAAATACGGCATTCGCGTTGCAGAAATTGCCGACCGATCACTTATCGGCACCGCGACATTTATTTTATCGGTTCGAGCCGATGTGCCAGAAGAAGCATTGCGCACACACTTGCCGGCACAAATTAAAATCGGCCCCGTTGAACGTATTCGCCAGTTAGTGAATGCAGCGATGCCCGGTATCGGATTAAAACCTTTGCCCGTTGCACCGCGGCAAATTCCGTATCATTCCGGCTACACCTATTTTCAATTAGATCAACAAAGTGATTTTTGGAATGAGTTAAAACACTCGGGTGGTTTTGCCTTGCATGTTGGTGGTGATTTTCCAGGCCTTGAATTGGAGTTCTGGGCGATACGCCAGTAATCAAATGTTTAATAAAACAATTCACTACTGTCCCGTTAACTATTTTAAAAAGCGTATTATTAGTCCGTTACGCAACGTTTCATGACTTTAATATTTCAGTTAGACATGAAAATAGAAAAATCACTTCGTCATTCCTGCCTTCGCAGGTATGACGACAAATTTTAAGTTAACGGGACAGCTGTGAAAACAATTAATAAAAACTTTAAGTATGAAACTATTTTGAAAATAATAAGCATAAAAATTCGGAGTACTTATGTCATCAGATAATTCTGACAAGACAGTATTTAAACAACCATCGGTTGATGGCGATAGAACCGTAATCAGGCCAATGCCCGGTGGGCGAGGCGGTGCGCAACCGCCGCAGCAACCCGTGCAGCAACCACCTCCCATGCAACAACAACCGCCAGCACAACAATCTGCTGCGCCAGCTTATCAACAACAATCACAGCAGCCGGTTCATCATGGTTCAGCTAATGCTTATTTCGCTACCACCAAAGGGCTTAATCCGTTAGTTAATGCCGCCTCTACACTGATTGCGGTTTTTGAAAAAACACGGGCATCTGTTTCGCATCCCGATGTGGGCGGATTACATCAACGTCTAGTTAATGAAGTTAAAAAATTTGAAGCCTCGGCCAAAGAAACGGGGGTGAAACCTGAAGTGGTTTTATCCGCACGTTATGCGGTATGTGTCGCATTAGATGAAGCGGTGTTGAATACGCCCTGGGGTTCGGAAAGTGCGTGGCCGCAAAGAACCTTGCTGAGTGTTTTTCATAATGAAACGTCTGGCGGTGAAAAGTTTTTTCTTATTTTAGATCGAATGAAAGAACAGCCGGGTGAAAATTTATATATTTTAGAATTAATGTACATTCTTTTGAGTTTAGGTTTTGAAGGAAAGTATCGGGTAATTCATCGCGGTCGAGATATTATTGAACAAATGCGTGATGATTTATTTAATATCATTCGCCGTCAAAGAGGTGAGTACGAACGATCACTTTCACCCAGTTGGCAGGGTTTGGGTAAAACCCGAAACTCGCTCGCCAATTATATTCCAATGTGGGTTGTTGCCAGCATTGTTGGGGCTATTTTATTTTTAAGTTATTCGGGTTTCAGAGTTTGGCTTTACGATTCATCTTCCCCTGTGGTTGAACAATTAGATGAAATTTCTGATATGCGTACCGTGGCACGTAAAACATCAGAAAAACATCAGCAAAACAATAATAAAAATTAATATTGTTAAAATACGTCGAACCATTACATTCATATAATAATAGTTAAATAAATATAATGAAAAAAGTTATAGAGTTTTTTAAAAACAAAATAGTCATTTCACTCATCGGATTATTGGCTCTGTCCATTATCGTTTGGTTCGTTGGCCCTATGGTCAAATTTGGCGAAGATAATTCAGCGCCGCTGGGCAGTGTTGTTGCACGACTCGTTGCGATTATTATTTTAGTGATTCTCTGGGGGTTGAATAATCTACGCATTCAATTAATGAATAAAAAACAAAACGATGATTTGGTTGATGATTTAGAATCGAATCAGGAATCACTGGTGCTGGATGGTTCATCGGATCAAACCTCCGAAGAAATGCATCAAATGAATCAGCGTTTTTCGGAAGCCTTATCAACATTAAAAAAATTAAAATTTAAAGGCAAGGGCAGCAAAAAAGCGTTATATGAATTACCTTGGTACATTATTATTGGGCCACCTGGCTCCGGTAAAACAACCGCATTAGTTCACTCCAGTTTAGATTTTCCATTAGCCGAACAATTTGGCAAAGGTGCTTTACAAGGCATCGGCGGCACACGTAACTGTGATTGGTGGTTTACCAATGAAGCGGTGTTAATCGACACCGCAGGCCGATACACAACACAAGATAGTCACAAGGTTGTAGACAGTAGTGCGTGGGAAGGTTTTTTACAATTACTCAAAAAGAATCGCCGCCGCCGTCCCATTAATGGAGCGATTATTGCGATTAGTATTCACGACCTTTTATTGCAAACCGAAGAAGAACGAATCCAGCACGCAAAAACCATTCGCACACGCATAGACGAATTAATGGATAAACTGGAAATTCGTTTTCCGATTTATTTAATGTTTACAAAAGCTGATTTAGTGTCGGGCTTTAGTGAATACTTTGAAGACTTAAGCAAAGAAGAACGCGAACAGGTTTGGGGCACAACGTTACCCAATGCACCCAAGCCATCACAAAGCCCCGACTTTGAATATCTTGATAAAGAATATCAAAAATTATTAGAGCGACTTTACTCACGAGAAATTTCACGCATTCATGCCGAGCGAGATGTAAAACGTCGCGCAGCTATTCAGGGTTTTCCGCAACAGGTAGAAAACTTAAAAAGTGTTATTGATGGTTTTGTGAAACAAACCTTTGTTAAAAATCGTTACCAGTTTCAACCCTATTTACGCGGTATTTATTTCACCAGTGGCACGCAAGATGGCACACCCATAGATAGAATGATGTCATCGGTTTCTTCTAACTTTGGTTTTGCGCGCGAAAATGTACAGCTGCAACAAAGCCAAGGAAAGAGTTTCTTTTTAGGTAATGTTTTTCGCGATGTTATTTTTCCTGAATCTGAATTAGTCGGTTCCAATAGAAAATTTGAAGTGTTAATTAAATGGGCGCAACGAGCGGCTTATGCCAGCATTGCAATTATGTCTATTGGCCTGTTAACAGTTTGGGCGGGTAGTATCACGCAGCACAATTTATTTATGTCGGAAGTGCAAACTTACGTTGGCGAATTTAACGCAGAGAATAAACGTTTAAGTTTATGGAATAAAGATTTACGCGTTGTCTTGCCCACGTTAAATGCATTAGCAAAAGCCAGCATTGTTTATGATCAGGAAGAGCACCCGTGGTTATCAGGAATGGGGTTATACGATGGCAATGTCGATGACTCCGCTGATGATGCGTATGAAGCACAATTAAAAGAATTGTTTTTACCGCGCATTATAAATTATTTAGAAAAACAAATTCAAAAAGGCCACAAAGGCGGCGATTTATATAACAGTTTTAGAACCTATTTAATGTTTAGCAAAACGGAACAGATGGACAAGCAATTGATTTCCGATTGGTTTATAACTGACTGGACGCAAAATATGCAGGGCGAAGCGTCAAGACGCAAAGAACTTGAGCTGCATTTAAAAGCTTTATTAGAATTAGATTTAGAACCTGCACAATTAAATAAACGTATTGTCAGTCAAACGCGCAGCACATTATTACGCGTGCCGGTACACAAACGCATTTACAGTCGGGTTAGAACGAAACCTGAATTTAATCAGAAAATTGATGTATTAAATATGTTTGGTGAAGGCGTGCGCGATGCCTACGACATTAACCCCAGTGTTGAACGTGCTTTACTTGTGCCTTACATGTTCACCAAAGAAGGTTATGAAAATATTGATCTGTCAACCGACTCACCGGTTATTGCCGATATAGTAAACGAGCGTTGGGTTTTATCCGACGATGAAAATGCCCGCGTAGATTTTGTTAAAGATGATTTAGATGAAATTAGCGAAAGCGTAAAAAGCTTATACATGGCTGATTATGTTTCGCATTGGAAAAAAGTGTTTAACGCATTAAAAATTTCTAAATTCACAAACGTTAAACAGGCGGGCGAAGTGCTAGCCAGTTTTACCGATCCAGTTTATTCACCGCTGTTATCTATATTACAAGTGAGTTCGAACAACACACAGCTGTCTTCGCAAATGTTACAAAATTTAAATGATGATCACGGCGAAGGTAAAGGCGGTTCTGTCACCGGTTTTATGGCAAATAAATTTAAAGGCACAATTGTTGATCAGCAATTTAGAGACATGAATGTGCTGCTCAGAGAAGGCTCTAAAAAACCGGCGCCCATTACCTCTATTGTGCAAAAAATTCAGGAAGTGCAAGACTTTTTAGGCGAGATTTCTGTTGCACCCGATCCCAATAAAAAAGCCTATCAAATTGCTAAAGCACGCTACATGAGTGGCTCGGGAAATGCGATTACATCGCTGCGCAGTTTTTCAAAGAAAACACCTGAGCCGGTTAAAAGTTGGTTGATTGCAATGTCGGATGAAACCTGGCGCATTATTTTATCGTCGGCACATCAATACATAAATAACGAATGGAAAAACCAGGTGCACAGTCAATACGTGCAAGCACTGGCGGGGCGTTATCCACTTAAGCGTTCTTCGAGTGATGAGTTAGCGTTATTTGATTTTAGCGAGTTTTTTAAACCCGCCGGCACCATGGATAAATTTTATACCGAGTTAGTTAAACCGTTTGTTAACACACGAAAAGGTTGGAGTAATCGTGTGGTTGATAATCACTCGTTAGGGTTAAGTTCGGCAACCTTAAAACAAATTAGACGCGCACAAAATATTAAAAATATTTTCTTTAGAAAGAATCCAGAAATACCCAGTATTTCTTTTAAGTTAAAGCCTTATCGAATGGAGAAAAAAGATGTACGCTTTTTACTTGAAGTGGGTAACCAACGCATTAGTTATAATCACGGGCCTAAATTTTGGAAAGATTTAAATTGGTCGGGCGAAGATGAAAACAAACGCGTGCGTATTGTGTTTGAAGATTTACAGGAAGACCGCCATGAAAAAACCTTTGATGGCCCCTGGGCGTGGTTTAAATTACTCGATCGCGCCAACATTAAAAAAACACGCAAATCGAATGTTTATTTGGCGACGTATACGGTAACGGAATCGCGCAGTGGAAATCGAAAAGAGCATCACAGCATTCAATATTTAATAAAAGCGAAAAGCGTTAAAAACCCGTTCAGTCAAAATTTGCTGGGGAAATTTAAATGCCCCAGTTCAATTTAAACCAAGGTTAGAGATCTATTCAAATGAATACCGATTTACAAACAGGGCTTTATGGAAAATTACCGGCTTACGGTGATTTTATTTTTCGTAATTTAAACTCATCGTTTATTACGCCGTGGGATGAATGGCTGCAACATTTTATTTCTGGCTCACAAGAACAAATGGGCGATGACTGGTTAGATATTTATTTAACCAGTCCGATTTGGCGATTTGTTTTATCCCCCGGCGTTATCGATAATAATATGTGGGCCGGTTTAATGATGCCCAGCGTCGATAGAGTGGGGCGATATTTTCCTATTAGTTTGGTGAAACCGTTTGCGCAAAATACCAATACGGTTAAATTTATGCTCGACCAAAGCGAATGGTTTGATGCATTAGAGGCGCAATGTTTATCGGCATTAGATGGCAGCATTGATGCGGATGCACTGGTTGCGGCAGTTAACGAATTAAATGTGCAGCCCACGGAAGATTATGATGCTACATTTAATTTAGGTGAAATGGGTCCCATGTTATTTAGTTTAAATGGACAAAGTGAACAAATGAAACTGGCGCTGCCTTACATGTTAAACGCAGCGCTAACATCCAGTTTGTCGAGTTTTAGTGTTTGGCAAACATCGGGCTCGCAATTAATTAGCCCGATGTTATTTAGTTGTCAGGGCTTGCCCCCCATCGGCAGCATTGCCTCGATGATAGATGGTCAATGGCAACAACGTGACTGGAAAATACCTTATAATATGTTGCAACAACTTTAGAGTCTGGAAACTGATTTATGAGTGATACAACGATCAGACGCCCAATACGCTGGGGTTCAGCGCAAGAGACGAATGTGGGCATGGTCAGGGAAGTGAACGAGGATTCAATCATCTCATTGCAGGAGCTTCAGCTTTGGGCTGTGGCAGATGGCATGGGTGGTTATGAAGCGGGCAATGTTGCCAGCAACATGATTGTAAAATCGCTCGGTGAGTTAACCAACAAATCATCGTTAAATGAATTTGTTGATAGCGTTGAAGATAGTTTAATCGACGCCAACCACCGTATTCTCGAATACGCAGACATTATGCTCGATGGTCGCACATTGGGCAGCACCATTGTGACACTGGCCATAAAAGGCCATGTGGGTATTTGTTTGTGGGCGGGTGATTCACGTTTGTATCGATTTAGAAATAATGATTTTATACAGTTATCGCGGGATCACAGCCAGGTAGAAGAAATGGTGCAGCAGGGTTTTTTAACACCCGAAGAAGCCGAAGTACACCCAGACTCAAACGTGATTACTCGCGCCATTGGTGCCAGCCCCGATGTGTACATCGATATCAATGTGTTTAGTGTGCAGCTCGGCGACACATTTTTGCTGTGCAGTGACGGGCTTTACAATATGGTAACAAAAGAAGAAATGAGTGAAGCCATTGCTAGCATGACGAGCTTAGAAGATGCGGTGGAAACACTCATTCAAAAAGCACTCGATAATGGTGCAAACGATAATGTGTCGGTGATCATCATAAAGGGCGAACCGGATGCCGCTTATTCAACCCAAGTTAATTTGCAGGAATAATGTGATTAAAAATGAGTGACAATGACTCAGATAAAACAAAAGTAAAAACACCGCGATCAAACACTCCCCCCACTAACCGAGG
>UOFH01000237.1_pt1 | contig 17668 bp, 13 predicted proteins | sample 1988451 | NCBI WGS metagenome assembly UOFH01 (sample SAMEA4712194, study PRJEB27164) | hydrothermal vent metagenome | biome: marine basaltic hydrothermal vent biome; feature: marine hydrothermal vent; material: mineral | place: Pacific Ocean | collected 2011-06-14/2011-07-23 | depth 1689 m | reverse complement strand
TTAGATAAAATTTCTCTCGACGAAGTCAAGCCATCGAGTCGTAAAAATCCGTTTATTCAATTTACTCAGGATAAGAAACTACATCGTACTGCTTTAGAAATTGAAAACTTGGGTAAAACCTTTGCCGGAGAAACAAAAGATAACGAAGTTTTTAAAGGCTTCAATTTAATGGCAGAAGTCGGTGAGCGCATTGCCATCATCGGCCCCAATGGCATTGGTAAAACCACTTTATTAAGATGTTTGTTTGGCGACATTGAACCCACAGCCGGCGACGTAAAATGGTCTGAAAATTCAGACTTGGGTTACTACGCACAGGATCACGCAGCAGACTTTGAAAAAGACAACACGCTTATCGACTGGATGGGTGAATGGGGCCAAGAAAAAGATGACGAACAAGTTATTCGTGGCACCTTAGGCCGCTTATTATTTTCACAGGACGACATTGATAAATCGGTTAAAGTTTTATCCGGTGGTGAACAGGGCAGAATGCTGTTTGGTAAATTAATGCTGCAAAAAAATAATATTTTATTATTAGATGAACCGACCAACCACATGGATATGGAATCAATTGAATCATTAAATTTAGCCTTGGAAAACTACCCAGGCACGTTAATTTTTGTAAGTCACGACCGCGAGTTTGTTTCCTCTTTAGCCACGCGTGTTTTAGATTTAACAGATGACGGCATTGTTGATTTTCGTGGGCCTTATGAAGATTATGTTGCGAGTCAGGATGTGGGTAAATCTAAAAAGCGGGCTTAGTTTTTTAGATTTAATTCTGATGGAAATAAAAATACGAATTAATTATTTTCATAGAGACTTGCGCGAATAAATTCGCACCTACTTTTGTATTGTCATACCAGCGAAGGCCGGTATCCAGTGTTTGTTTTTTTAAAGTCACTAGATTCCAACCTTCGCTGTAATGACAGCACTCTTTATTTTATTAATCTATTAAATCGATTACCTCATGAGCGCTTTCTCAACACTCCCACTATCAAAAAATTTCATACATAATCTAACATCACTTAATTACAAAGAGATGACGCCGATACAAGAAAAAAGTATTCCGCAAGTTTTAGAAAACAAAGACGTCATTGCACAGGCAAAAACCGGCAGCGGAAAAACTGCCGCATTTGGTATTGGCTTATTAAACAAACTCGATTCGCAGAATTATCAAACACAATCTCTCATTCTCTGTCCCACTCGCGAACTTGCCGATCAGGTTAGTAAAGAACTACGCCGACTTGCGCGCGCCATTGCCAACACAAAAATAACAACGCTTTGCGGCGGCACGCCTATTGTTCCGCAAACCGCATCTTTAGAACATCAACCACATATCGTGGTGGGCACACCCGGTAGAGTATTAAAACATTTGCAAAAAGAAAACTTAAAACTTAATTGTTTAAAAACATTAGTTTTAGATGAAGCCGATCGCATGCTCGACATGGGGTTTTATGATGACATTATGCGCATCATTGATTTCACGCCAACGAAAAGACAAACACTTTTGTTCTCTGCCACTTTTCCAAAACAAATAAAAAAAATAAGCAGTTCGATACAACAGCAACCTGTAGAAATAGTGGTTGAAACCATTCACGATGAAAATAAAATAAAACAGATTTTTTATGAAACTGAAAAACATAATCGCAGTGATGCACTGGTTGCTTTATTGAAACATTACACGCCGCAATCAAGCGTTGTTTTTTGCAATCGCAAACAACAATGCAAAGAGCTGGCCGAAGATCTCTGGGCACAAGGGTTTCATGCAGTTGCACTGCACGGTGACCTCGAACAAAAAGAACGCGATTTAAAATTAGTGCAATTTTCCAATAGAAGCAGCTCTATTTTAATTGCTACCGATGTTGCCGCGCGCGGTTTAGATATTAAAGATTTGCAAGCGGTAATAAACTTTGAACTCTCCCCCGACCCAGAGATTCATATTCACAGAATTGGCCGCACGGGTCGAGCGGGCAAAGAAGGCTTGGCACTGAGTTTATTTACGCCGTCTGAATCTCCGAAATTAAATGCGATTGAAGACTATCAAAAAAAATCCGTATCAATTGAAAAAATAACCTCACTCAAAGAACAAAGCGGCATCAAAATAAAACCACCAATGAATACGCTTTGTATCAATGCGGGACGTAAAAATAAAATTCGTGCTGGCGATATTTTAGGCGCACTCACTAAAAACACAAATTTAGCTGGCAAGCACATTGGCAAAATAGATATATTTGATATTGTGGCTTATGTTGCGGTTGAGCAAGCTGTTACAAAACAGGCATTAAAAATTTTATCCGATGGAAAAATAAAAGGCCGAAATTATAGAGTTAGAAAAGTTTAAAACGCACGTGTTTTATTTGTCTTTATTGGGCGGAAAATTTTCAAGCATATCGGAAACAATTTGATTTATACTTTCCTGTGATTCTTCCGGTGATTTATCCTGCTCCTTTAACGGCTGTGTTTTTTTTGATCGCCAAATAAGACGGTTACTAGTTATTGAAGTCATATCAATAAGTAATGTGCCTTCGGTAATTTTTTTAGCCTGATTACCACTACTCAAACCAATATAACCTCTACCACCGCCCCCTACACTCATTCCCATACCCGTCGAAAGTTTGGTTGAACTAAACCTTTTCTCAATTACCACCTGATAACTTATTTTTACATCTGCGGCTTCAGCCTTTAAAAATCCTTTTTTCTGTAAGCCTTTTTCAATCGCGCTAACAATTCGTTTAGCCACTAATGGATTAGACTTAGAAAAATCGGCAGAAGGTTCGATATCCCATTGATAAGTTTTTAATGAACTAAAATCGACGCTGTTGTCATAATCAACCAATGCTGGATTACTGCTGCACGAAAACAATAATACCGCTACCGAAATGAGGGAAAGCATTTTTATTAATAACGTTTGCATTATTTAATAACCTTTTATTTTTTATTGTTTGATACCTTTGCACGAAGCACGAATAATTAAAAAGATCGTCATTCCCGATACAAGCATTCGGAGATGAAAAAAAGTGCTTCGTGCAAAGGTCTCTAATTATAACTACTTTTTACACTTTACACCTTATACTTTTCAGTTCAACATGTGTACCCATAATCACCAACAAACTATTTTCAGGGCTGCTTAAAATGCAAGATCAATACCCACGCTTAAAGTCACTTTTCTTAAAATCACTTGTTTGCTTATTTTTACTCATTAGCACACAGGCAAGCGCACAAGAAAAAACACAAAATCAGTGGCCACAGGAAATCACAACAGACAAAGGAACTGTCATTATTTATCAGCCACAACCCGAGTCGCTGAAAGAGGATCAACTAAAGGCACGCGCCGCAATTTCGATTGAACTTAAAAATTCAGACAAACCTGTTTTTGGCGCAATCTGGTTCAATGCGAGATTGCAAATAAACCGCACTGAACGTTCCGCATTAATAGCCGATATTAACGTTATTAATGTTCGCATACCCGAGGCAGGCGACAAAAAACTCACCAAACTTAAATCGTTATTAGAACAAGAAATTCCAAAATGGAATATGCGCATTTCAATGGAGCAGTTACTCGAAACACTTAAGCTTGAAGACCAGCGCAATGAATCTGCGCAAAAAATAAATACGGCACCACCTGAAATTATTTTTATGGCCGAACCCGCCATTTTAATTACCATTGATGGCGAACCCAAATTACAGCGCGTACCGAGCCGAAGTTTAGAGCGAATTATTAATACCGCATTTACCATTGTATTTGACCCTTCAGAAAAACTGTATTATTTAAACGCCGATAAAAAAGTCTGGTATACCACTAAAGATTTAAACGCTGATTGGAAAATCGAAAAAGATATACCTCGGGGCATTGCCGAACTTGCACCCAAAGAAGATCCAAATAATAAAAATAAAAAAGAGAAAAAATCATCTGAAGAAGATGAATCCAAACCCGGCCCTGCGCCAAAAATTATTGTACGAACAAAACCCGCCGAATTAATTTCCGCCACTGGCAAACCCGAATTCAAACCCATCAAAGGCACAAAAGATTTGCTTTATATGAGCAACACAGACAGTGATGTATTGATGGATATTAACAAACAAAAATATTACGTATTGCTTGCTGGCCGCTGGTATATCAGCAGTAAAATGCAAGGCCCTTGGAAATATGTGCCCGCAAAATCATTACCAAAATATTTTGCCGATATTCCAGAAGATTCCAATATGGGCTCGGTACTCTACGCAGTGCCTGGAACTGACGTTGCAAAAAATGCCGTGCTCGATGCGCAAATTCCACAGACCGCCGCCATCAATCGAAGCCAGGCAAGTTTAAAAATAGAATATGATGGTGAGCCTGTTTTTAAGCCTATTCTCAGCACACCATTAAGTTATGCCGTGAACACAGCAACGCCAGTTATAAAAATTGCCAGCAATCAATTTTATGCAGTCGATGATGCGGTTTGGTTTACCGCAAACTCGGCGAATGGCACATGGAAAATTGCCACTTCTGTTCCCGATGTTATTTACACGATTCCCGCAGACTCGCCCATGTATAACATCACCTTTGTAAAAATTTACAAAGTTGAACCCAAAGTTATTTACGTGGGTTACACGCCGGGTTACACCTACACTTATATTTATGGCCCCACCATTGTTTACGGCACAGGTTACTATTACCCTGGCTGGTCTCATCATTGGTATTATCCGCACCCTGCAACCTGGGGTTATCACGCACGTTGGAATCCTTACATGGGCTGGGGATTTGGCATGAGTTACAGCAGCGGCCCGTTTACTTTTAGCATTGGATACGGCGGTTGGTATCACGGTGGCTGGTGGGGACCGCATCATTATTACGGTTACCGTTATGCGTATCGCCACGGTTATCGACATGCTGCCTATGCAGGATATCGTGCGGGTTATCGCGCAGGTCACCGTCAGGTTAGAACCCAAAACATTTATAATAGCCAACGAAATAAAGCGCGCGCAAGACCGATAACTCAGCCCGCTAACCGTCTGCAAACACGCCCTGCAAACCGTGCAAATAATGTTTATGCCGATCGCAAAGGCAATGTGCATCGTAAAACCAATAACGGTTGGCAAAACAGAAGTCATAATAGTTGGCAGACAGCACCCAGAAATAATCCATCAACAAAACCGAATTATCAAATTCCAAAACAAACACGCCCAAGCCAGCAACAATTACAACGCAACCATCAGTCGAGACAATCTGGTGCACAACGTAGTCAAAACTTTAATCGCTCAAGAGGTGGAATGAGTGGCGGAGGTGGGCGAGCTGGTGGAGGGCGTCGTAGATAGTTTGTCTTTGTTAAAAAATAAAACACAAACAAACGCAATAGTATTTAATTAATTTTTCATTACGTTTGTTTGTGGTGACTGACGTTTTTATATTTTTCGTAAAAACATTTTATATTATTTTTTTCTTGCAAGAGTAATACCATCACCTACGGGAATCATACTAATATCAACTCGATTATCTTTAAATATTTTTTGATTAAAAAGTCGAATCGCATTAGTATCGCCCGAATCATCCTTATCATCAATAACACTGCCATTCCATAAAACATTATCAACTAAAATCACACCGCCAGGGCGCAGCAACTGCAAGCTATATTCGAAATACATTTCCTGATTTTGTTTATCCGCATCAATAAAAACTAGATCGAATGTAGCTTCGGCATTATTTTTTAAAAGCGATTTCATTGTGTCTTCTGCTGACGCTAACTTTAATTTTATTTTATTTTCAACACCAGCTTGTTGCCAATATTTTTTGGCTGTATTTGTCCATTGCTCACTAATGTCACAGGCAATCAGCTCACCATCTTCGGGCAAAGCCAGCGCCATAGCCAACGCGCTGTAACCTGTGAACGTACCAATTTCGATAATTTTTTTCACACCCATCAGCTTTACCAACATCGCCATAAACTGCCCCTGATCGGCAGAAATTTGCATAATGCGCATTTCCATTTTATTGGTTTCATTGCGCAATTCAGTTAACACAGAATTTTCGCGCAAAGATACCGATAGCAAATATTCATAAAGCGAATCATCGAGTTGTAATGTTTTTTTACCCATTTAAATTAACCCCAATAAAATTAACCCTAGTAAAATTAACCCTAGTAAAATTTTATTTATCACTTTCAATATTATAAGTCACCGTCATGTTATGGCTTTCCCCAGGCAAAATTGTCACCACATCATCAGCCGCATTTGCCGATTCCACGCACAGCATTTCTAAATATCCATCTTCACCCAAATCACCCATTTTTTCTGCCACCTGCTTCCACGGATTCCAAACCACCGTAGAGCAACTTCCTGTTTTTGATATCATGATTTTTCGATTTTTATTTTTAACAATCACATCATCAGTCGTTTGTAAATAAACCCGATCAACTTCAGTATTAATTTTAATATCACCTTGTTGCAGCTTTCGTTTAAAAGCATCGGGTTTATCTAAATAAAATATTTTATCTAAACCGGTCACGCTTACCTCTTTTACATTTTCAACATTAAAATAGGTGTGCAGCGCTTCACTTAAAACAAAGGCTTCCGTGCCATTGTTATGGGTTACCAGTTCTAACGTTAACGCCGCACCTATAATTAATGTGTATTCTGCCACAATGGTATCGGGGCACATTTTTCGAATATTTTCGTTGCAATGCTCAACGCGCAACTCAAATTTAATTTGCGTTGCCCCTGACTCAAGCAGCTGAGTTGAAAGCACATTCCAAAATACCGTGCGCGCAAAACCATGAGCCGGAAAATGAGTGTTATTTTCATGTGCCCCAAACCACGGCCAACAAATTGGAATTCCGCCGCGCAGCGATTTTCCTTTAGAAAAAACCGCATCCTCGGACAACCAAACAACCTCTTTTTCATTTTTTGGAATCCAGCTTAAAACATGCGCGCCTTGCAAACTAATGCGCGCAGTGGCTAGTTCATTTTTTATTTTTATTATTGGAATATCGCCTTCGCCTTTTTCAAACAACACTGTCGATTTATTATTTGAAAATCCAAACTGTTTATTTAGCCTTTCAATTTCACTCATTACTTATTTCTCAGCAATCGCAATCAACACTTCCGTATTAAACCAAACACCGTCATCACCAACCAACCTGGTTATTTCAGCCATGTGTTTTTCTTTAAACGCAATTTGTTGTTCATCGGTTAATTGATTTAACAACGCACGATAACCCGCATTCCACACTACATCCCACCACATATTGGCGTCTGTCATTTTATAACCCAGGGGCACGTGATGAATTTTCACATTTGTTATGCCAACCGCAGCAAACTGTTCGTTAATTAATTCTCTGGTTGATAATCGCTTCCAGGAAAGTCCAGGCACCTCTTTACCGAACGAGTTGTAGCACTGTAAAAACATATCTGACATGGGTAAAAACGCATCGCCCGTAAACGTGCTAATTGCAATTTTTCCAGCTGGTTTAACCACCTTCACAATATTGTTTAATGCTTGCGTCATGTCTTCCATAAAAAACAAACCAAAACTGCTGCAAGCCGCATCAAATGATTCGTCAGAAAATTCCAGATGATCTAAATCCATTTTTATAAATTCGACGTTATTTATATTTTTATTTTTCGCTTTATTTTTTGCCTGTTGCAACATGCCACTGGAAAGATCAATTCCCGTTACCTTTCCCTCGCTTAATAATTCTGCTGCCGCTAATGCGATAACACCGGTTCCGGTGCACACATCGAGTACGTTTTGGTTTTTTTGCAGTGCCAGAAATTCCATCATACTTTTTGCGGTTTGCGCAAAGAAAGCGAGTGATGGGTGATCGTAACCTGTCGCCACAGTATCAAACCCCTGTTCAATCATTTTCTTTCTATTTTCATCAGCCACTTTTTTCTCCTAAATATCTAACTGTGAATTTCACGTAATTGTTTAAAATAATACATTAACGGCAACTCGGTAATATTTGCCATTTCTTTAACTCGCCGCTTCAACGCCAATTGATTAAAACATGATTTTTCTTTTCCGCAAAACAAGATCCAGTTTCCTTTAAATACATCACAAACATAAACGCTCGAAAATTTCGACTGTATAGTGCCCATCAATGCGGAGCCTGTTTTTGGCAACGTATGAAAATTAATAACCATCCAGCCATTTGCATTTAAATGACGATAACAATGAAAAATAAAATCCGTTTGCGCCTGTACATCACTCATGCCTTGCGCATCATAAAGATCACTCAATATTAAATCCGCTGTTTCACTTTTCGATTGCTTTATATATTGATTGGCATCAGCACATATCACGTTTACATTTTTATGCTCTGGAAAACAAAACCATTTATATGCAATATCAATGACTTTTTTTCTTAACTCCACTGCATTTATTTTTAGCTCTGGATAATAGTGATTCAAACACTGCACCAGCCCACCGCCACCAACCCCCAATAATGTAATATTTTTTGGCTCAGTAAATATCAACCCTAACAACATAATTTGCGTATATTCATGTACTAAAAAATAAGGCTTATTAGTCAATACGCTGCTTTGTTGATAATCTGATGCAAAATTTAATATTCGTTTATTATCCTGCTCAGTCACCACAATTGAGCCATACTCATCCTCTGTTCGGTATAGTTCTTTAATCATAAAATTTGCCACTGCACAGAGAATTAAACATTGTAGAATGAATTAAACATTTAAGGTAAAGTATTACTGAAACAGAAATATAGCATACTCAAATGACAGTATCACGATTGTATTAATTCATGCGAATAAATTCGCACCTACAGTTTTTAAAAGGGTATTTGTTTTAAACCGACTTGTTAATAAGTTTTGTTTAAACCACAATGACACGCATGAATTTATATCAGCAATTATTAGACCTCGACAAACAACACATCTGGCACCCCTACTCTGCATTGGGTAGTGAGTTGCCCGTTTTTCCTGTGCTTTCTGCAAACGGCGTGCGCCTTAAATTAGCCGATGGTCGAGAGCTTATTGATGGCATGGCCTCCTGGTGGTCGGCTATTCACGGCTACAACCATCCAACCATGAATGCCGCATTAGAAAATCAATTACAGAAAATGAGCCACGTGATGTTCGGCGGATTAACGCACCCGCCCGCCGTTGAGCTTGCAAAAAAATTAGTGGATATAACACCCGACACACTTAACTCGGTTTTTTTTAGCGATTCCGGTTCAGTCGCCGTTGAAGTTGCAATGAAAATGGCCATTCAATATTGGCACGATAAACAACAGCCTAACAAACAAAAATTTCTTAGCCTGCGCGGTGGCTATCACGGTGACACTTTTGGCGCCATGTCTGTTTGCGACCCGGTTACCGGCATGCACAGTTTATTTAATCAATCACTCACACAACAATTTTTTATTGATTCTCCAACCTCACCTTTTGATGAACTCTGCAATACACCGGATTATGAAAATTTAAAATTTGCATTAGAAAAAAACCACTCACAACTTGCGGCTTTTATTTTAGAACCTGTTGTTCAAGGCGCGGGTGGCATGCGTTTTTATTCTGCTGATTATTTAAATAAAGCACGCGCATTGTGTGATGAATATAATGTGCTTTTTATTTTTGACGAGATTGCCACCGGCTTTGCTCGCACCGGAAAATTATTTGCTTGTGAACACAGCAATATTCAGCCGGATATTCTTTGCATCGGCAAAGCACTCACCGGCGGTTATTTAACGCTTGCTGCCACACTCACTAATAAAAAAATTGCCTACACGATTTCAAATGGTAACCCCGGTGTGTTTATGCACGGCCCCACATTTATGGCAAACCCATTGGCCTGTGCTGCAGCCAATGCCAGCATCGACCTTTTACTGCAATCAAACTGGCAAAATAAAATTTCACAAATTGAAGGCTGGATTAACGAATCATTATCAAAATGCGCTACACTTGATAAAGTTAAAGATATCCGCATACTAGGGGCTATTGGTGTTGTTGAATGTTATGAAGAAGTAAACATGAAAACAATGCAACCGGCATTCGTTGAAAAAGGGGTTTGGGTTCGACCCTTTGGAAAACTGATTTATTTAATGCCACCTTACATTATTAATCAACAGGAAATCGAAAAACTATGTTCTGCTATTTATGAAGTATTAAATGAATAGCTTCATCAGTATTTAACTTGTTTTTGAAAAAATATCTTCACTCCCGAATGCCCATGCTTATTTCCCTGGTCGGGATAAATTCGTTTGCAATGAATTTAAACATTAATATTAACTTTAAATAATAAGGAACACACATGCCAGTCGAAGAAATCTTAGGACTCATATTTAATTTTTGGGTTGGTTTAGCCATCCTTATTTTTATTTTACTAAAAAGCTCGATTCAATTTGTTCCACAAAATCGTGCATTTATAGTTGAACGTTTTGGAAAATATAATCAAACAATGGAAGCGGGTTTAAACTTTATGATTCCGTTTATTGATAAAGTAGGCTACAACCGATCATTAAAAGAACAGGCCACTGATGTACCTAGTCAGGGTGCAATTACAAAAGATAATATTTCTCTGATTGTCGATGGCGTACTTTATTTAAAAGTACTCGACCCCTACAAAGCCTCTTATGGCGTAGACAATTATGCCTATGCTGTCACCCAGCTTGCACAAACCACCATGCGTTCTGAAATTGGTAAAATTGATTTAGATAAAACATTTGAAGAACGTGACAGTTTAAATGTAAACATTGTAAACAGCATTAACAAAGCGGCTGAACCCTGGGGCGTGCAGGTGTTGCGTTATGAAATAAAAGATATTGAACCCCCGCGTTCTGTGCTTGAAGCCATGGAGCGACAAATGAAAGCCGAGCGAGATAAACGTGCCTCTATTTTACAATCTGAAGGCCAGCGTCAGTCCTCTATTAATGTTGCCGAAGGGGATAAACGCTCTGCTGTATTAAATGCAGAAGCCGATCGCGCAGAGCAAATTTTACGTGCCGAAGGTGAAGCACAAGCCATTATTGCGGTGGCCGATGCAAAAGCAAAAGCCATCGAAACTATTGGTAAAGTTGCCAACACAGCCGAAGGTCAAAAAGCAATTCAACTTGATCTTGCCGGTCAAGCGATTGAAGCCAAACAGGCCATTGCAAAAGAATCATCGGTTGTGCTGCTTCCCGAAAATAACACGAGTGCATCGAGTATAGTTGCCGAGGCAATGACGATAATTAATACATTAAATAAAAAGTCTTCTGAGTCGTAATTATGATCTCTGAATACATCAACACGCATCAAGCCGAATTTTGGATTATGCTTGGCTTCGTCATGTTAGTGATAGAAGTTAGCATGGGGTTAGTTACTGGGCTTTTATTATTTGGCGGCATCGGGGCAATTGTAACGGGTCTGTTAATGATGGCAGGCATACTGAATGAAACCTGGCAAATAGGCATTGCCAGTACCGCAATTTGTTCTGCCATTGCCGCATTTGCTTTATGGAAACCGTTAAAGAAAATGCAGAATACGGATGTACCTAAAAAAGATAACAGCAGTGATTTAGTCGGTTACGAATTTATTTTACAACAGGATATTAATTTGTTAACCCCAGGCACAGTACAGTATTCAGGCATCGAATGGAAAGTTGAAATTTACAAAGATGCCGGTGTTGATGAAATTAGTGCGGCGACGCGGGTGAGTGTTTGTTCGGTTGAAGTGGGTAAATTTAAAGTTAAGCCGGTTTGAATTTTGTTTTTCTTTATATACCCTGCTCTTACTACTGAGATAAGAATAAAGAACACTCTATGTTTTAGGGTTGAAATAGTACTCTGTAAACCCATAAAATAGTTGAAAAGAAAAAGACAACGCGAATGCACGCTAAAACCCGCAAATAACCGCTATAAAACATTAAGGCTTTATATGCGTACTTAGCGGTCATTTGCGTTTTTAGCGTTGTCTTTTTTTTCAAATATCCGTATTCTTTATTTCTTCCTCAGTAGTCAGTTAACGATAAATCAACTTTAACTTTTAAACCGACGAAACGCCAATTCCACTCTTACTCAATACAAAAAAAGTAAGTATAATCCCTTGTTTAAAAAACATGCACTGGATTTACGTTCCAGCTCGCAGAACACAGGTAACTTATCATGCCAGAAACAACCGCTCCAGCTGGGGTCGTCATTGCGGCGCTCTATCATTTTGTTATTCTCGATAATTACAAACAACTTCGTCAACCCTTGTTAGATTTTATGCTTGAGCATGAAATTAAAGGCACGCTTTTATTGGCGCGCGAAGGCATTAACGGCACCGTCGCCGGCAGTCAAGAATCCATTGATGCTTTATTAAGGTGGTTAAAATCGGACACGCGATTAGCCGACCTTCGACACAAATTATCGTATGACAACAACATGCCTTTTAATCGTACCCGCGTAAAATTGAAAAAAGAAATTGTTACGATGGGCGTTGAAGGCATTGCCCCTAATCACGTTGTTGGCACTTATGTAAAACCCGAAAACTGGAATGCACTTATTTCTGATCCAGATGTTATTTTAGTGGATACACGCAACGCCTACGAAACGGCAATTGGTACATTTAAAAATGCTGTCGATCCAATCACTGAAACTTTTCGTGAATTCCCAGAATATGTAAAACAAAATTTAAACCCCGAAAAACATAAAAAAGTGGCGATGTTTTGTACCGGTGGAATTCGTTGCGAAAAATCTACAGCTTATTTAAAAGAACAAGGTTTCGAAGAAGTTTATCATTTGCAGGGAGGCATTTTAAAATATTTAGAAACCGTACCTGAAGAAGAATCACTTTGGGAAGGCGAGTGTTTTGTTTTTGACAATCGGGTGAGTGTAAATCATGCGTTGGAAAAAGGCAGTTACGATCAATGCCACGCCTGTCGTTTACCCATTACTGAAGATGATAAAAAAAGCCAACACTACATTCAAGGTGTCAGCTGCCCACATTGCTTTAACAAACAAACAGATGAACAACGTCAACGTTTTATTGAACGCGAAAAACAGGTTCAATTAGCAAAAGCTAGAGGTGAAGATCATATTGGTTCAAGTGTAGTTGAAACCCATAAAAAACGTAAAGAAATTAAATATAAGAAACGCCTTGTACAAAAACATAAGTAAAAAACCGCAAATGAACGCTGATAGACAGAATATAATAAAACATAACTGAAATTCACTGCTGTCCCGTTGATTTAAAAAGCCTCTCCATTCCTGCGTAGGCAGGAATCCAGTGACTGATGTTGTGCTACTAATTTCAAAGTCACTGGGCTCCTGCCTTCGCAGGAGCGACGGGGTTAATCTTTTAACCACTTTAGTTTTCTCTGTTTTAATTTTTACTCTGTACCTTTGTGCCTCTGCGTCGAAACATTTTATCTTTGACGCAGAGCCACGGAGACGCTGGATTTTTATTGATTATTTTTACGAAGGCATTTTTTATTTTCATGTCTAAAAATTATTACAACCATTATTAAGTAGATACAATGGGCATATAAACATATTATAAAATCAAATATGCTTATGCTCATTATAAACATTCATGACTTTAGGCATGGCATTTTCTAGTGCGGCAATCACTTGCGGATCAAAATGTTTACCCGCATCTTCTTTCATAACTGCCATCGCTTTTTCAACCGGCCATGCATCTTTATAGGGTCTCTTTGACGTTAACGCATCAAACACATCTGCTGCCGCGACTATGCGTGCAGACAACGGAATCTCATCTGCTTTTAATTTTTCAGGATAGCCACTGCCATCATATTTTTCATGATGATATTCTGTTATTTCAATTCCCATTTTAAAAATACTGCGTCCAATTTCATTCATTTGTTGTTCACAACGTTTTAATACTTTTGCACCAATAACGGGGTGACGTTCCATTTCGGTTCTTTCTTCTGTCGTTAACTTTCCGGGCTTTAATAAAATACGGTCTTCTATTCCTACTTTTCCAATATCATGCATGGGTGAAAAACGTAAAATATCTCTAACGTAAGCTGCATTAATAATATCTTTATATCCTACTTTTTTAGATAACTCTTCAGCAATAATAGCAGAATACAGACTCATTCGAATTAAGTGATCTCCAGTTTCAGGGTCACGACTCTCAGCAAGTTTTGCCAAACCATCAATGGTTGAAATCACCAGACCTTCCATGCCAATTGTTTTATATAAACTATGACTTAATTGCGTAGTTAAGTTTTCTAATAAATCAATATGCTCTGATAAATATGCATCTTTTTTTTGTGCTGCTATCACTAAAATAATATCATCGTTATTCATACTTTCCATTGGCAGTGAAAGCACCGAAACAAATTTATTGGCTAATAACGCATTTGATAACTCTGAATTATTTTTATTTTGAAGTTGATTAATCGTTAATGGATGATGACGTGTGAGCGCCTGATGCAATATTGGGTCCTCTAAAGAAAACTTATCATTTTCATGTAAATCACAGGCGACATCTGAATAAATTCTTTCTAATGTAAATTGATATGCATTAGGTGATTTACGAATCATACAGACCAAATTAATTGAAAAAAAACATTTAAACTCTTGATGAAATATTTTCAAACTTTCATCAAGGCTCTCTGCCTGATGGATTCGCTCAGTTAAACGCAGCAGCGAATAAAGTCGCTGAGTCAACACGTTAAAAGACTGACTTAATAAACCTATTTCATTTTTTGAAATTATTTCTACCTGACAGTTTAAATTTCCATTTGCCACTTTTTTAAATATTTTTCGCGTTTCATCCAGAGGTTTAAATACTTTTTTGAAAAACAAAAATATAATGGAAATATTTATTACAATAAAAATAACTATCAAAACTACGTTTATGCGATTTATATTATTCAGCTTTATTTCCATCATGGTTTGAAATTCTTGCGCGAGTCTATCGGCACCTTGAATCAGCACATCACCATTCTCGACAATGAAATTAGCTGCATATTCCAACCTCGGTTCTTTCTCATTATCTCCGATGGCATCTTTAAAACCATCTGCAAATGCCCGCCATTCATCTGCTGTTTTATTAAGTTGATTAAGTGATCTTTCATCCCAATTGCAATAAATGGGTTCAGACTGCCCCGTTAGCTCAACCGATAATTTACGTTGTTGAAAATCAGAAATAATGGTCGCATAATTTTTTAACTGCTTTTGAATGTTTTTGTGGTAGATTTTTAAATCGCGTTTATAACTTTCATAATCACGGGGAGCCGCAATTTTATAATTTTGACTTTGCGAAACTAAATGCTGCGAAATAACCCTTAACTGCCCCGCTAAATTTAACACGGCATAATCATGCTTTCGCAGGTTTAATTCATACATACTAAAAATCGCCATCAAAATCACTAACACAAGCTGAAGAACCAGTGCGGCGGCGATATGCGTTTTAAGTGAGTGGTACCATTTCATCAATAAAGCCTTATCGAAAATACCGGTTGTGGGCGTATTTCAGTATAGACAATAAATTGGCGTTACTCCCTTTAAAGTGCGATTAATTCATAATTAAATTCACTGCCGTCCCGTTAACTTAAAAAGTGCCGTCATTCCTGGTAGGCAGGATAAATTTGACTGGATCAAATTTAAGCATGCTCTGCATGATAATCTAGTGACGTTGAAAGACCGCAGACACTGGATACCTGCCTGCGCAGGTATGACGACGTCGATTTTTTATTTTCATGTTTAACTGAAATATTAAGGACTTGAAACGCTTTTGTATCAAGCGAATAAATGACTTCAATAATAGTTAACGGGACAGCTGTGAATTAAATTAATTATTTTTTACGATAGGTTTTTACCACTTTAATGCCCCACCCGTTTGATACTCCGTCACTCGGGTTTCAAAAAAGTTTTTCTCTTTGCGCATATTCGCCTGTTCGTCTAACCAACCTAATGTGTTTTCGGCTCCGGGGAAGGGCTCTGCATGTTTGAGTGATTTTGCGCGGCGGTTCGCAATAAAGCGAAACTGAGCCACGTGATCTTTTGCGGTGTAACCTAAAATGGGATCGCGCATAATATAATTGGCATAATCTATTTCGCAAGCCTCCGCTTCCAGCCACATATTTTGAATGGCTTTAGGATCAAGCTTCACATTATTTTCGCTAATAATTTGATTCACCACGCGAATGCCAAATGCGCAATGCAAAACCTCATCGCGCATAATATATTGCAATTGCTCAGCAGTGCCCGTCATTAAACCACGACGCTGCAATGCAAAAATGGGGCTAAAGCCATTGTAAAACCAGCAGCCTTCAAACACACCTGCAAAAAAAGAGTATGACATAACGAAGTTTTCTAATTCGTCTTTATCGGTTAAATCAATATCGGCGCGTAACACCGAATTCATTTTTTTATTGGCCATTTGTATTTTGCCATTGATTGCCGGAACGACGCGGTAACGATTATAAATTTCACCCTGATCTAAACCAATCGATTCAATGCAATGCTGATAAGTCCAGGTGTGCAAGGCTTCTTCGTAAACCTGTCGCGCCTGATAAATTTGTAACTCCGGCGCAGTCATTTTTTCCATTACCGCCAAGCCGATGTTGCGCATCGCTAAAATATCGGAGGTGGTTAAATACGATAAAACATTTTCGTAAACGTGTTTTTCTTCGAGCGTTAATCGATGCTGATAATCGTGTACGTCTTTTGACATATTAATGTCTAAAGGCGTCCAATGATTTCGATTTGCATTTAACCAAAATTCCCACGCCCAGGGATATTTAAATGGCGCAAGTTGATTGATATCGGTTTTGCCATTAATCACTCGCTTATCATCTGCTCGAACGGGTTCCATTGCAGATAAAATAACCGGCGATGTCTCATCCGTTTTTTGCTGATTTTTTTCAGTTGATTCTGTTTTTAAAACCTGCGCTGCATGTTGTGCATTTTCTGCAATTTTATTTTCTTCTGTTTTTACATTGGCTATTTTTAAACTGGCCGAATCTGTAAATACGGCGGTTGGGTCATCCCAATTTAACATGGTGTTTACCTTTTTATTTTTCGTTTTATTATGCTCGCGAAGGTTGTTTTTTAGCGTCTACATTCGTAAAGTCACTGGATTCCTGCCTGCGCAGGAATGACACGAAATAAAGACCAAAGTAGGTTCGATTTTATTCGAACAACACGCTATAACGTTTTGTAGTGCGAATACATTCGCAGCTACTGACATGCGTCACAATCCGGGTCCAGTATCGAACAAACCTTCGGCGCTTCCTGCTCAACACTCTGCGTATTTCCCGCCGCTTTTTCCATATGCGTTGCACCCACCGAGCGTAAATAATAAGTGGTTTTTAAACCGCGCACCCAAGCCAGTTTATATAGTTGATCTAATTTTTTACCCGACGGTTCCGACATATATAAATTTAAACTTTGCGCCTGATCAATCCATTTTTGTCTGCGCGAACCGGCTTCAATTAACCAGCGAGTATCAATTTCAAATGCCGTTGCATAAAGCGCTTTTAAGTCATCGGGAATACGATCGATATTGGCAACCGAACCATCATAATATTTAAGATCGTTTACCATCACTTCATCCCATAAATTTAAGGCTTTTAAATCGTTAACTAAATAAGAATTTAAAACCGTAAACTCACCGGACAAATTCGATTTTACATACATGTTTTGATAAGTGGGCTCGATGGATTGACTCACGCCACAAATATTTGAGATGGTAGCTGTGGGGGCAATCGCTAAACAATTGCTGTTGCGCATGCCTTGCTTTAAAA
>UOFH01000424.1_pt1 | contig 18105 bp, 19 predicted proteins | sample 1988451 | NCBI WGS metagenome assembly UOFH01 (sample SAMEA4712194, study PRJEB27164) | hydrothermal vent metagenome | biome: marine basaltic hydrothermal vent biome; feature: marine hydrothermal vent; material: mineral | place: Pacific Ocean | collected 2011-06-14/2011-07-23 | depth 1689 m | reverse complement strand
GATAGTACTCTGTAAACCCATAAAATAGTTGAAAAGAAAAAGACAACGCTAAAAACGCAAATGACCGCTAAGTACGCAATATAAAGCCTTCATGTTTTATAGCGGTTATTTGCGGGTTTTAGCGTGCATTCGCGTTGTCTTTTTCTTTTCAAATATCAGTATCCTTTATTTCTTCCTCAGTAGTAACTGAAGTATTAAGGCCTTGAAACGCTTTTGTATCAAGCGAATAAATTAATTCAATAATAGTTAACGGGATAGCAGTGTGTGCATATATAAAGTGCAAAGGTCTCATAACTACTCTTTCGGTCTTTTCTCCAGCGTTGCCTGGGTAACAAAACTCTGTCGATCACGAATGCCGCTAATTAAAATTTGATCACCAGGCCGTCCATTGGCAATAGCATTCAGTACATCGCGCGTATCACGAATAATTTTTTTATTAATGTGTGTCAGAATATCACCCACACGAACGCCGGCCATATCTGCGGGGCCGCGGTCAAATACATCGGTAATTAATACGCCTTGAATATTTGGCAGGTCAACTTTTTCCAATACTTTTTCATTTAAGTCGACGCCTTCAACACCTAACCATCCACGAATAACTTCGCCGTGGTTAATAATTTGTTTAACCACGTCGGTGACTAAATTAATGGGGATGGCAAAACTGATGCCGAGGTAGTTGCCGGTTTTGCTATAAATAGCCGAGTTGATGGCGAGTATTTCACCTTGGGGATTGATTAATGCGCCGCCGGAATTGCCGCGATTAATGGCCGCATCGGTTTGAATAAAATTTTCATACGTGTTTAAACCAACGCGATCACGTCCCGTTGCGCTGATGATGCCTTGCGTTACCGTTTGGCCAATTCCAAACGGGTTGCCAATGGCAAGCACGATGTCACCGACGCGTGTTTTGTCGCTATCGGAAAAACTAATTGCCGGAAGGTTTTTTAAGGGCACCGCAATTACCGCAAGGTCGGTGCCTGGGTCTTGGCCAATAATTTGTGCATCAACGCGGCGACCGTCATGTAGCATAACTTCAATGCGTTGCGCGCCGGAAACCACGTGATTGTTGGTAACAATGTAACCGTTGGTGCTAATGATAACGCCGGAGCCTTTATTCGGTCTTATTTTAAAAGTGGGTTTATTTTCTTTATTTGGATTTTCAGGTAATAATTTAGGTGGCTCTTTTACCAGGTGAAAGGCGTTAATGTTAACGACCGATACGGCGGCTTTATTCACGGCATCGGCGTAACTGAATTTGTTGTTTGAATTGAGATTGTTGGTTGAGAATAAGTGATTAAAGTCGAGAATAGAAAAGGCGATAATACCGCCACCAATTAGCAGGCCAATTAACGCCCAGCTAAAAATAAAACGTGTAGAATGTGATGCGTTCATACTTTAGTTTTTTCCAGATTAATTTAAAACTATTATTAATGGAGTTTTCGATGGTGCAACGAAATGTAATCGTTGATTACTGTAATGACCTGTTACGCATAACTGAGTTCACCGATTATTGCCCAAATGGCCTGCAGGTTGAAGGGGTAAATGAAATTAATCAAATAATTTGTGGTGTTAGCGCGTGTCAGAGTTTAATTGATGTAGCGATTGAAAAACAGGCCGATGCGCTTTTAGTGCATCACGGCTATTTCTGGAAAAATGAAGATGCGGTGATTACCGGCATAAAACGCAAACGTATTCAGCGATTGCTGGAGCATGGCATTAATTTGCTGGCTTATCATTTGCCACTCGATGCGCATGCCGAATTGGGCAACAATCGAACCTTGGCTGAAAAATTAAATATAAATGTACTCGACTATGTAAAAACCGGATCGGCAAAAGGTTTGTTGTGGAACGGTGAGCTGCCCACTGAAATGACAGCAACGAATTTTGCGGCACAGATTACGAAGCAATTAAATCGTCAACCACTGCACCTTGGTGATGCGTCGAATAAAACCATTAAAAAAGTGGCTTGGTGTACGGGCGGCGCGCAACATTATATTGAAGAGGCGGCGGCAATGGGGGCAGATGCTTATATTAGCGGTGAAGTCTCTGAGCAAACGTTTCATTTGGCGAAAGAGCTGGATATTCATTATTTTGCTGCGGGGCATCATGCCACGGAGTCTTACGGTGTGCAGGCATTGGCGACACATTTGGCAGCGGAGTTTTCGTTGAAAGCGGAGTTTGTTGATATTTTGAATCCGGTGTAGGTGCGAATTTATTCGCACTGGGTTGAGCAATGCTCAGCTTTGTTCGAACCTGCATTACTGGTATTTCTCTTAACTTGCTGGCATGCCGTTATTCTCGAATGAGGAGGAATACTTCGTGCAAAGTCTTCATGTCATTTTCTTTTCATATAGGGTGTTTATGTGTGAACTTAAATTCGTTTATGTCCAGATAAATAAAATATTACATAACATATTGATATTTCAAGTGAAACTTATTTAGTTCTTGGATAAAAAGGTAAAATGAAGTATCATACTGCGGCAAATTTTCATGCGCACTTTATTCGGTTTTAGGGTGTGTTATTTAGAACTTGTTTTCTGGATGAAGCCCGCAGAGTAAAGATTCAGCGGGTGAATGCGTCAGAAAACGAAACTTTAATCAAATTAGTCTAAGAGAGGTACTCATGACTACAGACGGCGCAGATTTAGCCAAACGCCGCTTTCTGACAAACACCACTGCTGTAATTGGTGCTGTCGGAGCTGGTTTTGTCGCTGTACCCTTCCTAGCTTCCTGGGCTCCCAGTGAGCGTGCCAAAACTGCAGGCGCGCCTGTAGAAGTGGACATCAGTAAGTTAGTGGAAGGTCAATTGTTAACAGTTGAATGGCGCGGTAAGCCGGTATGGCTTCTTAAGCGTACCGAGCAGAACTTGAACGATCTGCCAACGTTGGACGATCAACTTCGAGATCCCGCATCTGAAAACGATCAACAGCCGACTTATGCGCAGAACCCGACGCGTTCTATTAAGTCGAGCCTAGTTGTGATGGTGGGTATTTGTACTCACCTGGGTTGTTCTCCTTCATACCGCCCAGAAATTGGCGCGGCTGATTTAGGTGGCGCTGACTGGAAAGGCGGTTTCTTCTGCCCCTGTCACGGTTCTAAATTTGACCTTGCAGGTCGTGTTTATTCTGGCGTACCTGCGCCGCTTAACTTAGAAATTCCACCTCACTTTTACAAGAGTGATCGCACCATATTAGTTGGTGAAGACGGAGGACAGGCATAATGTTTAAAAGTCTAATGGGCTGGGTCGATGATCGCTTCCCAGCAACCAAGATGTGGAATGAGCATCTTGCAGAATACTATGCACCGAAGAACTTTAACTTTTGGTACTTTTTCGGTTCATTAGCGTTATTGGTTCTGGTTATCCAGATTGTCTCAGGTATCTTCCTGACTATGCACTATAAGCCAGACGGCGCGATTGCTTTCGCATCGGTGGAATACATCATGCGTGATGTACCCTACGGCTGGCTAATTCGTTACATCCACTCTACGGGTGCAACGGCCTTCTTCGTGGTGGTTTATCTGCACATGTTCCGTGGCTTAATGTACGGATCATTTAAGAAACCGCGCGAATTAGTGTGGCTGTTCGGTATGTTTATCTACCTAGCATTAATGGCGGAAGCGTTCATGGGCTATTTGCTGCCATGGGGTCAGATGTCATTCTGGGGTGCGCAGGTTATTATTTCACTGTTTGGTGCTTTACCAATAATCGGTGAGCCATTAACACTGTGGATTCGTGGTGACTTTGTCATCTCCGATGCGACCTTAAATCGTTTCTTCGCATTACACGTTGTTGCTTTACCACTGGTGTTAATAGGTTTAGTGGTTGCGCATATTCTTGCATTGCATGAGGTGGGTTCCAACAATCCTGAAGGCGTTGAAATTAAGAAAAATAAAGATGAAAATGGTATTCCGCTAGACGGCATTCCGTTCCACCCTTACTACTCGGTTAAAGATATCGTCGGCGTGATCGTATTCTTATTCTTCTTCGCATTGGTTCTATTCTTTGCACCGGAAGGTGGCGGCTACTTATTAGAGCACGCTAACTTTATTCCTTCTGATCCATTGAAAACGCCAGAGCACATTGCACCGGTTTGGTACTTCACACCGTTCTATGCCATTCTACGTGCGGTTCCGGATAAGTTGCTAGGTGTTATTTTCATGGGATTATCCATTGTTGTGTTGTTCCTGTTACCGTGGATTGATCAGTGTAAAGTTAAATCAATTCGCTATCGTGGTATTAGCTTCAAAATATTACTGGTTGTATTTGTAATTTCATTTGTAGCGTTAGGGCGTTTAGGCATGTTGCCTGCAACCCCTTTCTTAACCATGCTTGCGCAAATCTTCAGTGCGCTGTACTTCGGCTTCTTTATTGCGCTGTACTTCACATCGAAGAATGAAAAAACCAAGCCTGTACCAGAGAGGATCACGAAATGAAAAAGTTATTAAGTGTAATCCTGCTTTCAATAGTAATGGGTTTTTCAAGTTTAGTTATGGCTAGCGGCGGAGGTGTACATTTAGATCACGCTCCTGGCGATTTAACCGATACCGAGTCTTTAAAGCGTGGCGCACAGGCTTTTGCAGATAACTGCTTAAGCTGTCACGCGGCAGACTACATGCGTTATAACCGCATTGGTAAAGACCTCGGCTGGACTGACATTGAAGTTAGCGACAAATTAATTAACACACGCGGTGCCGATGGTGAAAAAACCAAAGCAGGTGAGTTAATGAAAGTCGCGATGGATAATGACTATGCAGGCGTTGCCTTCGGCACAAAGATTCCTGGCTTAACGGTAATCGCACGTGCTAAAGGCGCTGACTGGTTATACACCTATCTGCGCACATTCTATTTAGATGATTCACGGCCAATGGGTATGAATAATCTGGCCTTCCCAGATGTGGGTATGCCGCATGTATTGTGGGAAAAGCAGGGTTTGCAAAAGGCTGTTTTCAAAACGGAAGAAGGCACAGATGGTAACCCTAAACATGTATTTGAAAAAATGGAAATTGTACAAGCCGGTACAATGTCTGTAGAAGAATACGATGCTTATGTTGGCGATCTAGTTAATTTCATGGTTTACATGGGTGAGCCGATGCAGCTAGAGCGTAGAAGTTTAGGTATTAAGGTGCTTATCTTCTTGTTCATCTTTGGCATTGTTGCTTACTTGATGAAAAAAGAATACTGGAAAGACGTTCACTAAAAACGTTACAAGCCATAAGTCGTTAGTTGTTTATGTAAAGTTTGGCAGCCCGCTGTTTTACTTTAATGAATAACTCACGACTTCTGTCTTTTGGACTATTGAATTTTTGAGGTTAAAAATTATGGCGTCAAATACGCTCGCCAATCGCAGATCCGTTATGAATCTGTTTACATCACCCTCTTGTCCTTACAGCCATTTGGCTCGTATTGTACTCGCCGAAAAAGATATTACTTTTGAAGCAATAGATGTTGATCTAAGCAATCCACCGGAAGATCTGTCTGAACTGAATCCGTACAATACCGTACCCACATTAATTGATCGTGATCTCGTGCTTTATGATTCGCGGGTTATCGTAGAATATTTAGATGAACGTTTTCCGCATCCACCCTTAATGCCGGTTGATCCTGTATCACGTGCAAAAACCCGTTTGGCTCTGCACCGTGTTGAGAAAGACTGGTTTCCATTAATGCACGATATTTTGCACAAGGGTGAAAAAACTGCAGCGAAAGCGCGCAAGATGTTACGTGAAAGCATTATTTCATCTAACGAATTATTTAAAGCGCTACCTTTCTTCCTAAGCGAAGACTATAGTTTGGTTGACGCAACCATCGCACCTTTGTTGTGGCGTTTGCCGGTACTAGGTATTGATTTGCCAGCAGAAGCAAAAGATGTTGTTGACTATTCACAACGCATTTTTGAGCGCGAAGCATTTCAATTGAGCTTGTCAGAAGCTGAAAGAGAAATGCATCTCTAAAGAGTTGATCGTTTAATTTAATAGAGTAAACATAATGGAGAAAATGACATCCAGTCGTTCTTACTTAATCAGGGCACTGTACCAATGGATTGTAGATAATGGTGTAACGCCATATATTCTGGTTGACGCGCTAGTTGAAGGCGTTGATGTTCCAGAGCAACATATTCAGGATGATAAAATTGTCCTGAATATTGCGCCAATGGCGGTAGAAGGTTTAACGCTAGGCGATAATGAAATTAGTTTTAGCGCGCGCTTCAGCGGAAAGTCTATGAATTTGTGGGTTCCCACCGATGCTGTTTTGGCAATATACGCAAGAGAAAATGGGCAAGGCATGATGTTTAATGACGAGCCAGGTTCGGCAACTCCGCCAGATGGTTCAAGCCCTAATGGTGACAAATCCAAACCCGCTTTGCGTGTTGTTAAATAATTTTTTTAACACGCGTTTAAAAGATTCAATTATTTATTAACGGGACGTTTTTGTAATTTACGTTGCAGGGTGCGCCGATGCATATTCAAAGCGCGAGCCGTTGCAGAAATATTACCGTCATTATCCATTAATACTTTTTGCAAATGCTCCCATTCCAAGCGCTTAGGTGACAGAGGTTGATCAGTGGGTTGCACCAATTGTTGGTCGCCTTTAATTTCAAAACTGGCAATGATTTCATCTGCATCAGCAGGCTTGGTTAAGTAGTGTTTAGCACCTAGCTTAATTGCCTGTACGGCAGTGGCGATGCTGGCATAACCGGTGAGCATAATAATGCGAATGTCTGGATTTAAGGCTACCAGTTTTTTAACCAAATCTAATCCCGATTCATCACCAATGCGCAAATCCACAATGGCATGAACGGGTTGATATTGTGCGGCACACTTTATTGCATCCGTTAAGTTGGTTGCACTCACAATAGAAAATCCGCGACGCTCAATAGCATTATTTAAGACCATGCAAAATGTTTCGTCGTCATCAACCAGTAAAAAATCGATTGAAGATAATGGCTTGTTAATCAACATGATTTATCTCAGTAAGTTGTTCAGTTAGTGGTAAAATTACTTTCACAATCGCTCCGCCTTGAGCACGGTTAGCCAGAAAAATTTTACCACCCAGTCGCTCAATAGAAGCATGGGCAAGAAACAGCCCTAAACCTAAACCCTGATTTTTACTTGAATAGGTTTGTTTGCCAGCGTGGTGTTGAATCATCGCATCTAAACCCGGGCCGTCGTCCATAATGCTAATTGTAATTTCATTGTTAGATTGAATAACTTGAAGGCTGATTTTTTCAGGTGATGCATCTGCGGCATTGTTGATAATATTAATTAGTGCTTGCGTCATAGTTTGTTCGGCAAGTATTTTTGCATCTAGTTTATTTAAATCATTAATTAAATTTAATTTGGTTTCGGGTCTTTGGCTTTGCCACTGTTCGATAATATTTAATATATATTGTTTAACAGTTAGCATTTGTCCGCCGCTCATGAGTTCTTCACCCGCAGAGTGAGAAAGTGTGGTGAGTGCTAACTTACAGCGATCAATCTGTTCACGAATGATTTTTAAATATTTTTTCGATTGCGCTGATTCATTTAAATTTTGTAGTTCATTTACAACAATAGCAATCGTCGATAAAGGTGTACCTAATTCATGCGCAGTGCCAGCAGCAAGTGTGCCCAGCGCAACTAACCTTTCATCGCGCAATGCTTTTTCCCGAGCTTTCGCTAAGTGGTTATCCTGTTCGCGTAAACTGTTTGCCATGCGAGAAACAACATAAGATACGAGTAATGCAGTAATTATATAACCTAACCACATACCAATTACATGCTGCTGAAAACCATCGCTGTTATGCATATTGTGTGTTGAAAAATTGGCAAGAGGTTGATTGAAAAAAACTAATGTGGTGTAGCCAATTATACTTAATGCGGTAATTAACCAAATAGCACGTCCGTGTAATAAAGTGGCGGTAATAAAAATAGGCACAAGATAAAACCAGCCAAATGGGTTGCTTGCACCGCCAGTGAAATAAAGTATAGCGGTAAAGGTTGCAACATCAATAATGAGTTGCCAAATTAATGTTTTATCAGTGACGGTTTTTTTGCAATAAAGCCGCCAGCCGGTAATTAAATTTATAAAAAATAAAATTGATAAAATAATTTCGATAGAAGTAAAAGGTAAAACGATGTGATTGTATAAAGCATAAAAAATAAATGCGATAGCGCCTGCAATTAAAATATTTCGTAACATAAATAGGCGAAAAAGGTTATGCGCCTGAATGTTATTACGATCAAATAAAAGAGGTAGTTTAATCATGCAATGCGTTGACTCAAAAGAATATAAATTTTAACACTGGTGTCCCGTTAACGTAAAAAATATCATTTCCAGGTGCTTATTTTGGGTATTAATTGTAACCCTCTCCCTAACCCTCTCCCAGAGGGAGAGGGGATCAAGACGCTCTATTCATCTTCAAAAGAATCTATTACTCCCTCTCCCAGAGGGAAGAGGCGTATCCATATTCAAAAGAATCTATTACTCCCTCTCCCTTTGGGAGAGGGCTGGGGTGAGGGTTCAACAGTTTATCGCTTCAATCAATTAATTAAAATAATTGTATATACATTATAAGGTTGTATCGAGTTATTTTCAGCTAAAAAGACAGGTGTGCGACAACTTGTCGCATGTGACACTATGCCACATTATTATTTATAAGCAGATAAATTAAACTGCATTTAACAATAATATGATATGAATTATTTTAAGGGTTAGTTAAATGCGTAATCGAATGTTAAGTCTATTTAAAAATACAGTTTTACTTTTAACGATAATTATTTACTCATCGAGTTTGTGCGCAGAGCATAATCATTATAACGCACCGGACGCGCCCATCGGCATTATGGGGCATCACCTTCATCCCGAAGGTGAATGGATGTTAACGTATTCATTTATGAAAATGCAGATGCAAGGCAATTTAAACGGCACTGAAAAAGTATCAGCGCCGTTAGCCGATTACATGATTAGCCCCTTAAGTATGGATATGAAAATGAATATGCTAGGGCTTATGTATGGTTACTCTGAAAAAATAACCATTATGACTATGCTGCCAGTAATAAATAATTCAATGGATTTAATGATGAATATGAATGGAAATGTTTTTACAACGCAGGCATCTGGCATCGGTGATTTTAAGTTTTCAATATTGTTTGAGAATGTAGATAACTGGGTAAATAATATAGGCTTAAATTTGCCCACAGGCTCAATTGATGAAAAAGATACAACGCCAATGAGTAATGGTTCAGCGGTTCAGTTGCCTTACCCTATGCAATTAGGCTCGGGAAGTTATGAGTTAACATTGGGAACAACGTTTATAAAAATATGGGGTGAAAATAACTGGGGAAATAAAGCAGATGCAATTATTCGACTTAATGATAATGATCGAAATTATAAGTTAGGAAATAGTTTTGAATTTAATAGTTGGTATAGTTATGGCGTAAGTGAAAAACACACATTAATGGCAAGAGTTAAATTATTAAAATGGAGTAATATCAGTGGTGCAGATGCGGCGCTTAATCCAATGATGGTGCCAACCGCAGATGCATCTCTGCGAGCGGGGACACGTGCTGATTTTTTATTAGGTTATAACTATCAACTAGCTAAAGAGACGTTAGTTGGAATAGAGGTGGGAATTCCAGTTTATCAAAAACTGGATGGCCCGCAATTGAAAACCGATTTAACATTACAGTTTGGTGTGCAGTATGAATTTTAAAAACATTTAATTTAAGTTGGATTTATTTAAGTGGAGGCAAAGTTTTTCCTGGGTTTAAAATGTTATTTTTATCAAACACCTGTTTTATTTGATGCATTAAATTTATTTCAGTTGCGCCAAGTTCTTTGGCAATATAATTTCTTTTTTCAAGACCAACGCCATGCTCACCCGACAAACTACCCTGTAAATTTAAAACCAGATCAAAAACATCGTTAAGGCATTTTTCGGCGGTTTGCATTTCTGTTTTATCATCGGGATTCACTAATAAGTTGACGTGAATATTGCCGTTTCCGGCGTGACCAAAATTGACAATTTTAATATTATACTTTTGACTTAATTTATCTAATTCATTAATTAATGCGGGAATATTTGAAACTGGCACAACCACATCTTCATTTATTTTTTTAGGCGCAATTTTTCTTAAAGAGGGTGAAAGTGCTTTGCGTGTTTGCCAAAGTGCAGCGGCTTCTTCTTTTGTTTTCGCTAATTGTGTTTCCATGTGCCCGTCAACTTTACTGGCAGCAATAATGATTTTTGAATCTTGCAAAATGGTTTCACTATGTCCATCTACTTCAATCATTAACATGGCAGCAGCATTGGTGGGCAGTGGTGTTGTTGAATAATCGCGTACCATATCGAGTGCATTTTTATCCATAAATTCTAATGCGCAAGGTGTAACGGCCTGCGACATAATATTGGCAACCGCGCGCGCGGCAGCATCAACACTGTTATAAGTGGCTTTTAATGTGTGCTTTGCGGTGGGCAAAGGTAGCAGCTTTAACGTGGCTTGGGTGATTAACGCAAGGTTACCTTCAGAGCCAATAATCAATCGCGTTAAATCATAACCCACTACACCTTTGGTGGTGTGAGTGCCGCATTTAATTATTTCGCCGTTGCCGGTAACCGCGTGCAAACCCAAAGTGTTTTCTCGGCACGTGCCGTATTTTACGGCGCGCGGGCCAGCAGAATTATAAGCCAGGTTTCCGCCAACCGAACAGAACGCGGCACTGGTTGGATCGGGTGCCCAAAAAAGCCCGTGTTTTTCTGCGCACTGTTGCACCTCTAAATTAGTCACGCCAGGTTGCACATCGATGCAACGATTGTCTGCATCCATATTGATTATTTCATTCATTCTTTCAAAAGAAATTATAACGGCATTATTTAATGGCACGGTTGCGCCCGTAGTGCCGGTGCCTCGTCCGCGTGCGATGAGTGATATATTGTGTTTATTGCAGGCGTTAATAATTTGTTGAACGTGTTTTTCAGTGTGCGGAAATACAACCGCAATCGGTTGCGCGTGACGACGACTGTTGTCATAACCGTAAGTTAGGCATTCACTGGAATCAGTTAAAATATTTTTATCTGAAACGATTTTTTTTAGTTGATTTAGAAAAGCCTGGCTCATTATTTGTTTTATGAATGTTTGCGTTTAAAGGAATAACGTTTTTAAATTATGCACCCATTAATTGTGAATCAACAAGATCCCCCAAACAATGAATAATAAGCAGATGTGTTTCTTGAATGCGAATAGGTGAATCGGAATCAACGCGAATTTCAATATCATCGTGTTGCAAACGCGCACTCACTTCGCCGCCATTTGCACCGGTTAGCGCAATCACTTTCATATTGCGTTCGTGTGCGGTATCAACGGCGCTGACAATGTTTCCCGAGTTGCCACTGGTGGTAATAATTAATAACAGGTCAGGCTCCTGACCTAAGGCGGCAACTTGTCGAGAAAAAATTTGGTCGTAACTGTAATCGTTGGCAATTGAGGTGAGAACGGATGTGTCAGTTGACAGTGCAATTGCCGGTAGCCCCGGGCGTTCCATTTGAAAACGGTTTAACATTTTAGATGAAAATAATTGCGCTTCACCTGCGGAACCACCATTTCCGCAAGATAAAATTTTACCGCCAGATAATAAACTGTGAGTCATTAACTGTGCAGCTAACGCAATATTATTTTTCGCTTTCTCTAATGTGCGTTGTTTGGTAGCAATGTTTTCAGCAAAATTTTTTTCAATTATTTCTATGAGATTCATATTATTTAAGTGTGTAAATGTTGTAGGTGCGAATTTATTCGCACGGAGCTGACATGAAAAATCATTTGAATTTTTTTGCATCCAGATTAAAATCAAAATGCATTTTTGATCCAGTCAATGTTCAGATTTTTCTCTGCGCCACTTATCTCGCCTGTCATCGCTATCACATCAAAACGCGCATTAAACTCACGACCTTTTTGTTGCATATAATAAAGCGCCGTTTTTTGAATTTTCAATTGTTTGGCTGGTGTAACACTGGCGCTTGCACCACCGTAGTTTTGGTTTTTTCGATAACGAACTTCCACAAATACCAGTGTGTCTTGCTGCTGCATTATAAGGTCTATCTCGCCATAACGACTATGAAAATTTTTATCAATTAATTTTAGACCATTTTTTTTCAAATGGTCGCAGGCAATTTTTTCGCAAATTTTGCCTTTAGTTAAGTGGTTGGTGAACGGGTTGAGTTTCATCTAATGTTAAGTTGACGGGTAGCGTATTAATATCAATTAATTTGGGTATGCCGCGTTTAAACTGAGCTAATAATAATTCGCGATGAACGCGATTAGTTGAGTCGAGATAAAGGTTACCGGTTTGCCCAGAAAAACGTTCGTAGTCTCGACCTTGCAAGCGGCCTAAAAAGGGAATTAAGTTATACGCATCAACACCGAGTGCAAAAAATCTTGTGTAGCGTTGTTGCTCAGGCCAGTAATTAATCAGTGATCGCTTGGCTTTGTTGGGTGGGTTCAGTATCCACGGCATATCTAAAAAATTTAAATCATCAATGTCGCGGTCGGCCTGTTTATTTAGCTGGCCGGTAAACGCATGTGATGTGGAATAAACCGGAATTTCACCCGCGTAATGAAACTTAAATTGCGGTTTAAGCTGGCGCGCATCTTTGGGTGTGGCGGCCATAAAAATCATATCGACATCTTGTCTGCGATAAGGAATGAATTTCATTTTTGTGCGCATAACATTTTGAATGGCGCGGTAGCGGCGGTAACTTTGCTTTATATTTAACATGCTTTGAATGGGTTGTTTAAAATCATTTTTATTGGCGGTGTATGTTTGCACACTAACCACCGTGCCGCCGAGTTCTTCAAAACGTGATCGAAATGCATGGTGTAAACGCTCACCCCAAACGCCTTCCGGCACGAGCACAGCGGCGTGAGTGTGGGCTTGTCTAAAAGCCATTTCGGCAGATTGGCGTGCTTCGTCTTCGGGCAGTAATCCAAATTGAAATAAATTTTGGCTGGTTTCATCTTGTGCGTCGATATTATTCGGCGTGTTTTGCGTGCTGGCGTAATTTAATGTGAGGGTGGGAATATCCATTTGCGGTGAACGGGCAAGTATGTCTACCGCCGATTTTAGAAACGGACCAATCACAAAATCGGCACCGTCATCGGCGGCCTTTTTATAGTAATTCCAGATGGCTGCCTGATTATTGCTGGTGTCAATAAACGTAATTTTAGGCTGAAATGATTTATCGGGGTGCTGATAATAAGATGACATAATGCCATCACGAATAGCGCTAGTGACCTGCGAATATTTTCCACTCAGTGGCAATAAAATGGCGATATGTTTGGGTTGCTCAATGAGTTCAATTTGTTTATTGCCAAGTTCTTTTATGAATGTTTCGACCGCGGGGTGGTTGGGATATTGCTCGCGCCACAACATAATGCCATCTTGTAAATATTGCCAATCGACCTGCCCACGTTTTGCAATTTTAGCCAACTCGACCCAACCTAAAAAATCGGCATTAAGTGGCGCGTTGCTAATTTGTTGCAGGCTGGTGGCGGGCAGTAATGAAAGCGCTTCCCAGATTGCCTGATGATTGAGTTCCTGATCAAATGAATCGGTTAATAGCTTGTCCATTTGCGTGCGGGTTTTTGCCGACTCTAATGGGTAGCCTGCGTCAAGAAAGGCGCTTGCGCGTAATTTCATTAATTTAATTTGTTGTGCAGGAGAAATAATGCGAGCGATGTTTAACAGCTTAAGTGCTTCTCGTGGGTTGTCGCGATTGAGTTCTATTTCGGCGCTGATAAGTTGAATTCCAATCTGTTCTTCATCACTGACATATTCGGGGTTTATATTTGAGATTTGTTGTCCAGCGAGCGTTAACTGTTTTTGTTGAAGTAAAATTTGTGCGGCTCGTAACAAGTGTTGATTGCGTTCAGCGCCAGTGGATAATTCCGCTAAGTCGATATATTTTTCGGCAGACTCAGAGGGGATAAGTGAGTCGGTCATTTGCGAATCAGCTTCGCTTGAGGTGTCGTCAGCTATGATGTTTGTTTTAGGAGTACAGCCGTAAAAACTAAGGCCAATAAGCAAGAGTGCGCTCGCGCGTAAAAAAAATGTCATTATTTAATCTATATCAAACCTGTGGTTGTTTTGAAATGCTACCGTTTTAAATGTGCCAGTAGAAAGAGTATACATTTAAGTTGCTGCTAATTGGTTTTAATTATATGAAAAAAACACACGCGCTAATAGTGGTTTCATATATTTTTATTACGTTGTTCAAACCAATCGCTTACACTCTGCATATAACGCCAGTTAATTATTAATTTGGCTAATCAGAGTATCTGTTTTGGAGCGGCAACTGTCAATGAATCAGGGCACACTTTATGTCATCGCTACACCCATTGGTAATCGTGGGGATATAAGCGAGCGAGCGATTTCAACATTAAAACAGGTTGATTTAATTGCCGCAGAAGATACTCGGCACAGTAAAATATTGTTGCAGCATTGTAATATTAGCTCACCCATGCAGGCTTATCATGAACATAATGAAGAGCAGGCAACGCCCAAATTAATTCAGCGGTTGTTGGCGGGTGAGAATATTGCGCTAATTTCAGATGCGGGTACGCCATTATTAAGTGACCCAGGGTATCGGTTGGTGAAGGCGGCGCATGCGTCGTCAATTAAAGTGAGTCCGCTTCCGGGTGCCTGCGCGGCAATTGCGGCGTTATCGGTGTCGGGGTTGGCCACAGATCGTTTTATGTTTGCAGGATTTCCGCCGCATAAGCAGGGTGCGCGACAACATTTTTATCAGGCGCTTGAGCATCAAACCTCAACCTTGATATTTTACGAATCGAACCACCGAATTGTGGCTTCAATTAAAGATATGTTGCCGGTGTTTGGCGAACAACGCCGCGTGGTGCTGGCCAGAGAAATCACCAAGTTATTCGAAACGATTTACAGCGCAACCTTGGGTGAATTATTGGAGTGGGTGCAAGCCGATGCGCACCAGCAAAAAGGTGAATTTGTGTTAATCTTAGAGGGAGCAGAAATTCAATTAAGCCCTCAATCGGCAGAATTAGAAAATCTGCTGAAAATTTTATTAGATGAATTGCCGGTAAAGCAGGCGAGCCAGATAGCCGCAAAAATAACCGGATCGAAAAAAAATAGTGTTTATAAATTGGCGCTTGAATTATCGGGTAAGTAGTTGAAAGTTATAAAAATAACGGGATGTCATGATGTTGTCATGACGGGGTGTCGGCAAACGTTACACTTTGTCGGTGCGCTAAGTATTTGATATTTAGTTAAATACTTAATAAAGACTAAAAAGCCTTAGAAATACTGAGAAATATTGTCGATTAAATTTACAAGTCATTACTTTTTGTGTAGTATATATCGGCTTGATTTTTTTAAGTTGTTGTTTATTAAGTAAATATAAAAATGGGTACGGGGTATGCACAATACCTGAGCAGGTTTACTATTAATACGGTTAAAGTGAAATTAGCATAAAAGTAACTTGGTCGTTCAGTAATCGAATAGCGTATTTTAAGTGTAAAGAAATTTGCCGCGTAATTAGGATTAAGTGTCACCCCCCTTACAAATGCATGCAAATTTATAGATGGAGTTTAGAGATGGCACCACTACAAGCAGTATATGAAGATTTCAGTGCATGTTGCGACGAATTTGTTGAGGGCGTTAATTATCTCAAAGATCGAGCCATGCCAAAGGCAGTTAACCGTTTTCAGCAAGCTTATGAGTCAGTTGATCATGCGGATGTGTATCACAATAAATATGCATCCTATTGTGGTTTAGCGCGTGTTTTATCTGGCGATGCAACCGGTTTGGAAATGTGCCGCCATGCGGCAAAAAGTGAATTGCATGACGGTGATGTTTACCTAAACTTGGCTCGTGCAGAATTGTTTTATGAAAATCGTAAGGCCGTAGTTATCGCGTTGAAAAAAGGTCTGCAAATCGATAATCGTCACCCAGGTTTGCGCCAGATGCGTGAACAGTTGGGCATTAGACAAAGAAGCCCTCTACCTTTTCTACCTAGGACGCATCCATTAAATCATGCGCTTGGTAAATTGATGAGACTTGAAGAAGAAGTTTAAGTAAAGAATAAGTTCAAATAATAAAGAGAGTATAAGCGTGGTTAACCACAGGCGAGAGTCTGTGGTTTTTTTATGCGTTAGAGGTGAGTGAATTTTTATCGGCAGTTAGGTTGTGTAGTGTATCAGATGGATTTTGATGTTAACAAAAACAAGGAGTTGTTGTGTTATATATTAAGGCGGTTTATCTCAATTTAAATCAGTGCTGTGATGATTTCATCAAAGGCGCTGAATTGTTAGAGCAATCTTTAGTTAAAGAGGCGCAAGAGCTTTTTCGGCGTGCCAGTGAATCAGTCTCAGAAAGTCATCGTTTGTTTTTAAAATACCAATCCTATTACGCCTTTTCATGTTTGCTAAATGGTGAGCATGAGGCGATTGATATCTGCCGCAATGCGGTTAAAGTGCAGCCTTTTGATGGCGATATCTGTATGAATCTGGCTCGTGCAGAAATATTTTTAGAAAATAGAAAGGGTGCGTTATCCGTTATTAAGACGGGTTTGCGTTTTTCGCAGGAGCATATTGGTTTGCAAGCGTTAAGGCTGAAGCTCGGTGTGCGGCGGCGTAAACCGCTACCTTTTCTTTCCAGAAATAATCCGGTTAGTACCGCACTGGGTAAACGAATGCGCAAGTTGCGCTAAGCGCTCAAATATTATTTTTAGATCAAGCCTGAGCTTGATTCTGCTTATGTTATAATCGTCGGCGAAGTTGGCTGGACAATCGCTGTGTGATTTTTCTTCGGGAATTGGCAGAGAGGAAAGTCCGGGCTCCACAGGGCAGGGTGCCAGATAACGTCTGGGGGGTGTAAGAACCTACGGCTAGTGCAGCAGAAAGATACCGCCTTAATTTTGTTAAGGTAAGGGTGAAATGGTGCGGTAAGAGCGCACCGCGTTTGCGGGTAACCGCAGCGGCAAGGTAAACCCCACCTGGAGCAAGACCAAATAGAGAAGCTGAGGCGCGGCCCGCGCTGCTTCTGGGTAGGTTGCTTGAGGCGCATAGCGATGTGCGTCCTAGATGAATGATTGTCACAACTTCGGTTGTACAGAACCCGGCTTATAGGCCAGCTTCACCTAATTTAGCTATTTTAAAGGTCTCCCTAATCAAGATTAAGGAGGCCTTTTTATTGTGCGGATTTAATTTTTAGCTATTCCGTGTTTATCAATAAATAATATAAGCATCATTTCTTGATTAAAATTTGTTATCGCTGTGTTAAAGCATGCACTTAATTACCATTCAAAGTGATTAAACTCTTTAAAGTTAAAGTAATTTATTAAGTTATTATTGCAACTCATTGAGTTACTGTTTTTTATTCCGTTTGTCTCCATTCTATTTCTGTGAAGTCTCTCTAAGTTGTTGTCATATAAGGAAAAAAGTCCCTATTTAACGCATGTTTTTACTTGACAGTGGGTGGTAGTGGTACCTATAGTTCGTTATGTGGAGAAATGTGGGTGATGGTGGGTGAAAGTGCATTTTTCTGTCACGGGTTTATCTGAATGTCAGATAAAGCGGTTTAGTATAAAAATGGCGAATTAAACAAAAGCAATGATTTTTCGTGGGATTAACAATTTAACGTTAGATGCAAAGGGTCGAATGGCGATTCCCTCGCGTTACCGTGATCGGCTCATGGAGTCTTGCTGCGGGCGTTTAATTGTGACGGTGGATCGAGATCGTTGTTTATTGGTGTATCCCCAGCACGAATGGGAAGTGATTGAAGCTCAACTGGCTGGCTTGCCAAGTTTGAATAAACAATCGCGATTATTGCAGCGTTTACTGATTGGTCATGCAACGGAAGCCGAGTTAGATAGTCAGGGGCGAATTCTATTGCCAACGATGTTGCGCGATTATGCAGGGCTCGATAAAAAATGCGTGTTAATCGGGCAGGGCAAAAAATTTGAAATTTGGGATGAGCAGCTGTGGACCGAAAATCAACAAATTTGGTTGGACGAAGCCGATAGTGACGAGGGCGAATTGCCCAGTGCATTAGAAAGTTTATCGCTCTAATGGATGCAGAAAAAAATACACACCAGCCGGTTC
>UOFH01000218.1_pt1 | contig 18132 bp, 13 predicted proteins | sample 1988451 | NCBI WGS metagenome assembly UOFH01 (sample SAMEA4712194, study PRJEB27164) | hydrothermal vent metagenome | biome: marine basaltic hydrothermal vent biome; feature: marine hydrothermal vent; material: mineral | place: Pacific Ocean | collected 2011-06-14/2011-07-23 | depth 1689 m | reverse complement strand
CACGGCTTCTAATGCTATTTTTCTATCGCCCGTCACTGAATCACTCATCACTAAATCGGCAATGGGATAAGCGCCGCTTCTTGCGTAGGTGTCGGTTGCGTAATCGGCTGAATAGGTTATTAACTCCGCTCCGCCAATTGATGAGCACATAATTTCTGTGTTGGCTGTGTTGCCACCACACATGTGCAAGCTATTTGCCGAGGTTGGTGCCTGATCGGTAAAAATGGGCGTGGCGGGATCGGCCGTTGAACGAATTTGAATTTCACCGTGTAAAAAAGACAATGTGGCGCGACTCAGCGGATCTAGCCCACTAACATTATTAAACGCAATTAAGTGATTTCGCCCATCGAACACAGGCTGCCCCGCATCTGCAGACGTTGCCACTAAATCTATTTTAATCGGTGTAGCATTTTCCGGATCGGTGTTGAGTTGAGACTGCTCATAAATATACATCGCACCGTCTTTTTGATCGGTTACCCATACTTGCCCCAAACTCCATGCAGACGCATTGCCCGCAAAGAAGGCCAGGCCTAAACCAGCCATAAGCACTGTATTTTTGATTTTCATATTTTTACCTTATCAATCATTTAATATCTGCGAACATCGACGAAGACGCTCGCACCCGCCGTGATTGAGCAACCCTTGTGCCAATGCTAAAACACTAAACAACTTCAATAACTTAGATGAAGAAAAAACCATCGAATTGCGCTTTAAACGGGGAAAAACAAGATATGTAAATAAAACAGACAGTTTCATTAAAATATAAAATTATATTGATATAAATCAATATGATAATATTTTTGGTATTTAGTTATGAATGTGGCTTTTATTAAAACAGTTTAAATTTCAATATAAAAAAACATTATTAAAATTATTTAATTCAACAACTTAGCTGCACGTGTAAAGCGTTCAACAAACTGTGACAAGATAGCATGACACTCTGTCACTGCGACCGATTCTAGCCTTTCAAAATTTATAGATTAGCGAATATAATTAATAACAGATTTAATGTATTTATTTCGCATGTTTAAAAGACTCACGAGACGCCAAAAACTCTGATTAAAAACCAATCAAACCCACACAATAAAACACTAATATAAATAAAACTCATACGCCCACAAATGATATGAATTAGCTAATCTGCTCAGCCTCTTTATTATGTTCAAACCCAATCTTTTAGTTAGTGGTAGATTAGCGCCTATTTTACTGAATTATGATGTTTATCAACCAGTTAAATAATTAAAGCCGTTAGTCTACTGCCACATTTAAAATGATCTTATAAATCCTGATCCCACTAAAGGGTGCAGGCAGAGGAGAAAACAATGATCAAGCCACACGGTTCTGACGAACTGAATCCATTATTTGTTTACGACACAGCAGAAAACGAAGCCCTGCAAAAAGAAGCAGAAAGCTTAGCGTCAATTACCGTAAGTTCTGCGTCTGCAGCCAACGCTGTAATGATGGGTGCGGGTTACTTCAACCCACTAACCGGTTATATGACAAAGGCAGATGCATTATCGGTTGCGAAAGAAATGAAAACCACATCAGGCCTGTTTTTTCCAACGCCTGTTTTAAATTTGGTTGAAGATGCCGGCAGCATTAAAGCGGGCGATCGCATTGCACTGAAAGATCCCAATGTTGACGGCAACCCTGTTTTAGCTGTGATGGACGTTGAAACGGTTGAAGAGTTCTCCGATGCTGATATGGCAATGATGAGCGAAAAAGTATATGCACCCGCCGATGGCGAAGACCACCCAGGCGTTGAAGCCTTTAATGCACAGGGCAAAGTTTGCTTATCTGGCCCCATTAAAGTTTTAAACTTCTCTTATTTCCAAACGGAATTTCCTGATACCTTTCGCACCGCGGTTGAAATTCGTAACGAAATTGCAGAACGTGGCTGGAAGAAGGTTGTGGCTTTCCAAACCCGTAACCCAATGCACCTGGCACACGAAGAGTTATGCCACATGGCAATGGATCGTTTAGGTTGTGACGGTTTAGTGATTCACATGTTATTAGGCAAGCTTAAGCCTGGCGATATTCCGGCACCGGTTCGTGATGCAGCGATTCGCAAAATGGTTGAATTGTACTTTCCCAAAAACAGCGCAATGGTTACCGGTTACGGTTTCGACATGTTATATGCTGGCCCACGTGAAGGCGTGTTACATGCTCTGTTCCGCCAAAACATGGGCGCAACGCACTTTATTATTGGTCGTGACCACGCCGGTGTTGGCGATCACTACGGCGCATTCGACGCGCAAACCATCTTCAAAAACGAAGTGCCTGCTGGCGCATTAGACATCGAAATTTTCGAAGCAGACCACACAGCCTACTCTAAGAAATTAGATAAAGTGGTAATGATGTGTGAAGCACCCGATCACGAAAAAGATGATTTCGTGCTGCTATCTGGCACTAAAGTACGTGAAATGCTAGGTAAGGGCATCGCTCCACCTAAAGAATTTTCACGCCCAGAAGTGGCTGATATTCTAATTAGCTACTATCAGAGTCTAGATAAAGGATAATTAAGTTTCTTTTTCAGCTAATGTAAAAAAGCCCTGTTTATACAGGGCTTTTTTTATGCCTCAAGTGTTTACCCGCTAAGCGCTAAAGGTGTTTTACCCATTAACATCTGCTATAACTCTAATGTAACTTTCAATATAACCTTTAATATATTTTTAGCAATTTATTTTAATATATTGAAATAATTGACATTTCGTCCATACTATTTACTATTAAGCGCAACAGCTAACATCATGCGGGATTACTTATGCAACAGATTAAAAAATTTATAACCCCGTACCTAGCCTTAGGTATGACTCTATTCTCACCCATCATCATCGCAGCTGATTATGAAATCAACACATTTATGAGCCTTGGTGGTGCATACTCAGATGCTGATGGCTCATATCTTCAAGCTATTTCTGATAGCGTAACTCTTGAATACGACACTAAGTACGGCGTCAACCTGCGTACACAAGTAACCGAAAACATCGAAGGTGCAGCTCAATTATTAGCCAATGGCCGTAACGGCACATTCGAAATTGAAGCAGAATGGTTTTATGCAAGTTACACGGTTAATGATAACTTTCGCGTTAGAATCGGTAAACTCAATTTACAAACTTTTTTACTATCTGATTACATAGAAGTCGGTAATTTATACCCTTGGGTACGCCCACCCGAAGAAGTCTATAGTTTGAACCCCATGCGTAACTTCCCCGGTGTAGAGCTCTTACATATAAGCCGCTTTGGCAAAAACACCACCTTAACCAGCCAGTTCTTTATTGGTTCTGCTCAGGTAGATATTTCCCCTGTGACTCGTTTTAAAGCTGAAAATGGTTACGGAATAAACTTTCAGTTAGACCACCCTAATTTCACACTACGTGTTGGTGGCATCACACCCACGGTTAAATTAACTCAAAACCACGTACTTTTTCATGACGATCAAGGCAACCCCATTTTTCAGTCTATCGGTGGCACACTGGATGAAAAAGACCGCATGTATATGTTAACCGCGGGTTACTCATTCAATATTAGCAACTTTATCGGTTATGGTGAATATATAGACGTGCAAGCCGACGGTGTAACCGGTAGCATTTTCCCTGATCAAACAGGCTACTATGTAACATTTGGTTATCAAGCGGGTAGCTTTCTTCCCTTCATAACTGTTGCTGGAAATGATGGTACGTCTAACTATGCTCCTCTATCTGACCCCAATTCTCCCGTATTTGCTTTTCAGCCTAATCCACTCGTGATACAAGACAGCATAACCTTCGGCCTTCGATATGACATTAATGATTACGCTGACATTAAGTTTGAATGGAAAACAGTTGATCCCACATTTGACCCTGCCTTGCCTGCTGGTCAAGCATTCAATGCGGGCTGGAGTATTGGCCCAGGCCAAACCGACGATAAATACAATGTGATTTCCTTAGTTTATGATATGGTTTTTTAGGAAACACAATGAATTTAAAACTGACTCAATATTTAATAGGCGGCATACTCTTATGCTGTATGAGCAGCGCTCCATTTAGCATCGCCAATGCTTATGATTTTTCATCCGGTGTTTTTGATTTTCAAAAAAAACTAGCCAAAAAAGGCGATCCGCAAGCACAATATAAATTGGCCAACATGTACGAAAATGGCCAAGGCGTAAAAGTCGATTTAAATGCCGCTGTTGAGTGGTATAAAAAATCAGCAGCACAAAACTATTCCGCAGCTAAAATGCGTTTAACCTATGTTGATATAAAAACCAATGGATATCAAAAAACAAAACATGAAACTTGGTTAAAAAAACTCCAAAGCGATGCGGCTAATAACGATGGCGAATCGTTATTTTTACTGGCCACTATGCATAAAACCGGCTCTGTTGTTAAAAAAGACTTAAACAAATCTGCGAGTTTATTCAAGCGCGCAACCAACAAAAACATACCTGGAGCAGAAGCCGAATATGAAGCAGTGAATGCGCTTTTATACGATGAAAAAGCAGAAACACGGAAGGCCAATCAGCAGAAAAAAACACAGGCCGACATAGCGAAAAAGGAAAAAGCGAAACAAGATAAACTGACTTTGGAAAAAAAGAGGGCTGCAGAAAAACGTAAAAAAAGTTTGGCCGCTCAACAAGCTGCTAGCCGCGATCGTAGCAACACAGAAAAAAAACGCAAAGCAAGAGAAAGAGATATAGCGGCGCAAAAAAAACGTTCGGCAGAAGAGTCTAATCGATTAAAAGAAGAACAGCGCGCTTTGCACGCTGAGAAAAAAGCAGCCGAAGAAGCCCAAAATAAAGCTAAAAAAGAAGAGAAACCACTGGTTGATAAAAGCATGTGTAAAGGTAAAAAAGCGCGCTTCCTAACAACCTGCCGATAGCGTTACCAATTACAATTTTTCCAAAAAGGCTTAGATAGTAGGCTCAAGCGTAATCGTAACGCAATTATTTAATTTTGCAGCTTGATTCCACTCCTCTGCCGTTGTTAGGGGTGTTCGTTTCGGATACTCTGATAGTTCCTGCTTTCTATCTATACTCATCACTTCAATAATAATTCCCTGCTCTTCTAACAGCTCTGTATCGGAAAGATAATTCACAAAACCCAGTGACTGGTGACTTGTGCTCTCATCATCAGGCTGAATATAGTTTCCCATGAATTCGCAGTTTGCAATGGAAGTGTCATCTGCTGCCAATTTGTAATCACCTGCTTGATCGACACTAAAACAAAAACTACCCGCATGTGTTTGCAAAACAATACGCCCTTTATAATTAGCCTCTAACGCCCTTTCTATGACTTCTTCAATTTTTGACAAACGACTATCATTAAGTGCAACTTCATCATACGGATATATAATAGATTGAGCTTGCGCCCAGTCTATAAAACCTTCTCTGGCTTGAGTATCTTCTAATAAGCTTTCATTTTCATCACTGGCTATCTTTTCTTCTGCTAAAATTTCTTCCTCTAGCGTTACCTCTTCCAGCTTATGTTCTAACATTTCAAATTTAGATAATAATGAAACATTAAACACAACCGACATGATTAATAAAAAGCTCGCAACATAAGCCAGCCAAACCATTTTATTTCTGTGCTTTGAACTGCGTTCAATATCTTCTACCTTGGGCGTAGATTGTATCTTTTCAATTTTTTCTTCAAAGTCGCTATTCAGTCGATTATAAATTTCATTACTAACCGACTCAATCCCCAGCCACATACTGCGATGCAACTCAATAGTTTGGTCATCCATTAATTTACGCAAATCTTTTACATAAGTTTCGAGCACATTTTCTTTATTTACAGGGGCTTCTTTGGTTTCATTATTTACATTATTTACATTATTATCATGCGGTTTATTTTCTACCGGCTGATCGACTTTAAGTGTTGACTCGTGTGGAACATTATCAATTATGCCTAATTCTAAAAGCGACTCTTTAAGCTCAACCGGTGCAATCGTTTTGCGAATAATACCCACCGCACCCAATGCACGTGCTTGACTCAAATACACATCGCCAGCTTTCGATGTGTACATCATAATAGGGATAACAGCCGTCTGTGGATTTTTTTTAATGCGCTTTACCGCTTCAAAACCATCCATGCCAGGCATCATGTGATCCATAAAAATCACGTCGGGAAGATGATCTTCTAAATACAACATGGCATCAGCTGCTGATTCAACAGTATCAACTTCAAGCTTAAGCTCTTTCAACATACGTTTAAGTGCAAAGCGTGCAGATTTTGAATCATCTACAATAAGAGCTCGTTTTAATGTCATACTTCCTCCCCTAATATTTATTCGTTTAACTTATTCGCTTTTTAATTTATATTCTGTATCTTTTGTCACGCTATTTTAAAACTTTAAATGCATTTTAAAGTAGCCGCCAATTATTAAATGAAAAACACATAAAAGCAAAAATATTGTTCCGCAATGAGACTAGACATACAAATAACTCAATAATTTTATCGTGTTAAACAATAAACATTTTTTCCCATTTTTTATTGGGATTTTTGCACGAAACACTTTTTAATATTTAAGTACGGACATTAAAAAACATTCATCGTGAATAAAACCCTTAATACATGAGCGCTTTATTTTATTCGCGTTTATTGGCGGTAAAAAGCTTATGGTGTTTAAATCAATCTAATCATATTTCGAATCTTTCCACTCACGTAACGCAGCAAACACTTCCCAATTTTCATTTAGTGCACGCCCTGCAAATTTTTCCGCTGCCTGTTTAACCTGTGTTTGTTGCAAGCGCACAAACGGATTCGTTTTAAGCTCTAGCCCCACTTGCGTTGGTACGGTCGGTTGCGCTTTTTCCTGCTTTGCCATTTCCACTTCATCGCGTTGCACAACATCGTTATTATCCGGCTCCACCCATTTCGCAAAACCTAAGTTATCAACCGTGTATTCGTGTGCGCAATACATTTGCGTTGCTTCGGGTAACGCCATTAACAAACTTAGTGAATTTGCAAACTGTTGAGCCGTGCCACTAAAAATTCTGCCACAACCCGCACCAAATAAAAGATCACCACAAAACACAACACCTTCGCCGTAATAGGCTAAGTGATCTAACGTGTGCCCCGGAATTTCTTTTACTTCAAAACGAATATCCAGCTCATCAATTTTCAATATAGCACCATCTTCAACGGTTTGCGTAAACAACTCCGTAATCGGCAAATCAATACTTAATTTCACTTTTGACGGCAATCTATTCGGGCCTATAATCGAAATATTGGGATACTTTTTCAACAGCTCGCGCACCCCGCCGGTGTGATCGTAATGCTGATGCGTGATAATAATCGCCACCAGGGTTAAGTTATTTTTTTCGAGATGCTCAATCACCTGCGGCGCCTGCCCTGGGTCAACCAACACAACGTCGGGCGAATTATCGCGCTGCAGCAGCCAGATATAATTGTCTGAATAGGCGGGAATAGAGGTGATATTTAACATAAAGATCTCAACAGCGTTTAACGTCAGAATAGTGTATGCTGCCTATTTTACCCTGAAAATACATAAGCCTCACATGAAAGTTATTTCGTTTAATACCAACAGTATCCGTATGCGCCAACATCAGCTGGAAAAGCTGATTAACAGCCACGCACCCGATGTGATCGGCATACAGGAAACCAAAGCGCAGGATGCAGATTTTCCCGTAGAGATGATTGAAGCGCTCGGTTACCAATGCGCGTTTCACGGGCAAAAAACCCATTACGGCGTTGCCCTGCTCTACAAACACACACCACTAGAAATCAGCAAGGGCTTTAGCAGCGATACGCAGGACTCACAGCGCCGCTTCATCACCGGCAAATTTGAAATAGACGGCGAAATCATCACCATTATGAACGGCTATTTCCCGCAGGGCGACAGCAACAAACATCCCACTAAATTCCCCGCCAAGAAAAAGTTTTACGAAGATTTAACGCGACTATTAAAAACACAATACACTCCCGATGATAATTTAATTGTAATGGGCGATATGAATATTGCCCCGCTAGATTTAGATATTGGCATTGGTGCAGATAACGCCAAACGCTGGCTAAAAACCGGCAAGTGCAGTTTTTTACCCGAAGAACGAGAATGGATAAAAGCCTTAACCGAGTGGGGACTAATTGATACCTATCGCCAATTAAACCCGCAAGTTAATGATCGGTTTAGCTGGTTCGATTATCGCAGTAAAGGCTTCGACAAAGAACCACGCCGCGGACTGCGAATTGATTTGATTATGGCGACTAAAAAACTCAGTAAGCAATGTTGCGATACAGGCATAGATTATACGGTTCGCGCCATGCAAAAGCCCTCCGACCACTGCCCTATTTGGGCTGAGTTTAAATTAAAATAATTATTATAAATTTTATGATGCGTCACTCAATAAATGGATAGTCCACTACAACCTTCTCGCTGCCGAATCGTCGGGCTTTCACTGGCTTTTTTAATCATTTTAATTCTAATGATGTTTAAAGTAATCCCCCTGCTTTTTAAACCCAACACATTAAATCAAGTGTTAGAAAACGGCGAGTTAGTTATCATTACACGCAACAGCTCCACCACTTATTACGAAGGACCAAACGGAAAAACCGGTTTTGAATATGAATTAGCAAAACGCTTTGCTGACTCGCTGGGCGTAACACTCAAAGTCATTACCAGTGATAATCTAAAAGAAATTTTTACTATGTTAAACACCGGCAAAGCACACTTTGCCGCAGCGGGTTTAACCATTACCGAATCACGAAAAAAATATGTTCGCTTTGCAGCAAGTTACATGGATATCACCGAACAATTAATTTACAACAACCAATCTTTTCGACCTAAAAAAATTGATGATCTTGCTGATGGTATTCTCGAAGTTATTGACGGCTCAAGTCACGTAGAAAGTTTAAACGAATTAAAAATAAAACATCCAAAACTAAGTTGGAACACACACAAAAACATTGAAAGCGAACAATTACTTTATTTAGTTGAAAATCAATTAATTGATTTCACTGTTGCCGATTCAAACGAGGTATCGCTTAACCAACGTTTTTTACTTGAACTTAGAGTAGCCTTTGATATTTCAAAACCCAAACAACTCGCCTGGGCTTTTCCAAAAAACAAAGATTCTACCCTGTACGATAAAGCCATGACTTTTTTCTGGCGTGATTTAAATAACGGAGAAATAACGCATTTAATTGAAAAACATTACGGACACGTTGAAAAATTTGATTACGTCGGCAACCGAATTTATAAACGTCACATTGCAACACGACTCAGCAAATATATCGACATGTATCACGAAGCCGCCGATAAATATAATTTAGACTGGAAATTATTAGCCGCTATGGGGTATCAGGAATCGCACTGGAATCCGCGCGCTATTTCACCCACAGGCGTGCGCGGCATTATGATGTTAACGCAACACACCGCAGGGCAAATGGGCGTAAAAAATAGACTCGATCCAAAGAGTAGTATTTTTGGTGGCGCTAAATATTTAGATCAAATTCGTCGGCGATTCCCCGATGAATTAAAAGAACCCGATAGAACCTGGTATGCCATGGCCGCTTATAATGTGGGTTATTATCACGTAATCGACGCACAAAAAATTCTTCAGCAGCAGGGAAAAGATCCGAACAAATGGAACAACCTACAAAACGCCCTGCCTTTATTGGCTCGAAAAAAATGGTATAAAAAAACTAAATATGGGTATGCCCGTGGTTGGGAGCCGGTGAAGTATGTAACCAATATTCGGCGTTATTATGACTTGTTAGAATACCAATTAGAACCTGATAAAGAAAACAAAGAAACCGAAAACGATGCGTTTTCTATTATGCCTTCAGTGATGTGATTTAAAAACTTTCATGTTTTAAAAAACCGCACCTACAATATAAATATTGTCACTGCTGTCCCGTTAAGGAAGTTTAAAATAATGTAATAAGTCCATACATCATGTTTGTTTTAAGCATTAAGTTGTTAACGAGGTGAAAATAATTATTAAACACATTTGTAAATAACTTTAAATCGTTGCGTCGAACGCTTTTATCAGGAAGGGTCTGTAAAGGGCACGGCGTATTGATATTTGAATTAATCGATTGAAGCGATAAACTGTTGTAACCCTCACCCTCACCCTAACCCTCTCCCAGAGGGAGAGGGGATCACGACACTTTTTGCCCCCTCTCCCTTTGGGAGAGGGCTGGGGTGAGGGTCGCATCGATTCATTTACTTATAAATCTGCATTGATACCCAAAATAAGTATCTGGAAATAATATTTTTTAAATTAACGGGACACCAGAGAAATATTGTATTTATTGATATTACTTTATTACACTGTTATCGCGTTAACTTAAAAAGTGTCGGCATTCGCAGATGACGAAAAACATTTCATGTAAAAGTCTCAAAAGATTTACCGCAAATGAACGCAAAACACGCAAATTTATTTATGTTCGCTCGCCTGCGGCGAACAACGCATTTACAATCTGCTTTGTTTTTATTTGCGTAAATTAGCGTTCATTTGCGGTAGAGTTTTTTCATTTTTCTAACAACTCACGAATTTCCCTATCTGTCATTTTAATGGGATTGGTTTGCATACTGCTCCCACGACTATTTGCAATCACATCATCTAAACCCGCTTCGGTTAAACCAAACTCACCTAACTTTGGAATGTGCATAACGTCAGTCCAGTGTTGCAATGTTTCACACAATAACGCCCGCGATTCATGTTTATTTTTACAATGTTGATGCGTAATTACATCACCTAAAACTGCGTATTTATCCAGCGCCAGATTCGTTGGTTCTCTTTGCAACATTAGTTCGATATTCATTTTCGTAGCCTGCGCAACTAAAGTGCCACAAACCACGCCGTGAGGAATAGGATAAAACGCACCCAACGGCGATGCCAAACCATGCACTGAACCCAAACCTGTTTGCGCTAAACAAATGCCCGACATCAACGAAGCGTACGCCATTTTATTTTGTGCATCTTCATCGCTTACTGAATTGTACAAATTTAAAAGGCTATCTCTGGCAGCACGAACACCACTTAAAGCCAGTGCATCTGTCATTTCATTTGCGCGAGTTGAAACGTAAGATTCTATTAATTGCGTTAACGCATCCATGCCATTCGCGGCAATAATATTTTTAGGGCACGTGACCAACAATTCCGGATCAATCACCGCATATTCAGCAACCAGCTTGTCATCTCGAAAAGATTTTTTAAACCCGTTTTTTCCCTGCACACTTAACACCGCATTTTTTGTGGCTTCTGATCCCGTACCTGCGGTTGTCGGCACCGCAATAAATGGCACGGCTGGGCCGGAATATTTTAATTCTGCCCCTACACCTTCAAGATAATCCATCACCGATTTTTTAACGTTTAATAAACCGGCAATGGCTTTTGCTGCATCCAGCGCACTGCCGCCACCAATACCCAGCACAACATCAAATTTATGATTATGAAATTCACTTACCGCTTGATCGACAATATCGGGCGAAGGCTCACCAGGGATGGAGGTTTTTTCAAATTGAATATTATTTTTTTCGAAGTCTTTTTTTAATTGTAGAAAACCGTCGCTAGACTCAAATGAACGTGCCCCCGTCACCAGTAAAACATGCGTACCGTATTGCAAACAAATCTCGGGGATTTGTTTAATTGCCCCGCGAGAAAAAACAATGCGCGGCAGGCGCGCGATGGAGAAGTTGAATAAGTTCATCTATTAAATTCTTAGTTTACGTAAATTCTTAATTTACGTTTATGTTATAATTTTCTTCTTTATTTTAATGACACCAACACAACAATGTCCACCTCAAAATTAATTTTTTTTCCTGCCGATGCCAAACAAATCATACCTGAAAAAACTTTACTTTCTGCATTAATTGGCATTGAACTTATTCGTGAAAACGAACACGCTGAAAACCATTATTTACTGGGAAAACGTTTTTTAAATTTAGTGACTTTTTTAGGCTGTTCACCCAATATAAACCTTGAACCCATAAAAGGTGAAACACATTGTTTTGTTTCTATTATTAACACGTCTTCAAACATTAAATGTTTAGGACACACGCAAACCGTTAACCCTAAATGCCCACATTGTAAAAAACGCATTGCCGATTGGAAAAGAGAAAACTGGAAAAACACAAGCACACTTTGTTGCTGTGACAAATGTAATAAAAAAACAGCTTATGCAGAACTTAACTGGAAACAGGAATGTGGTTTTGGTCGCTGTGGTTTTGCGGTTAATCACATCTACCCTCATGAGGCTGTGCCCACAGATCAATTATTAGATTATTTAAAAAAACAGTCTGCTTTTGAGTGGGGCTATTGCTATTCCAATATTTAGGCATAGGGATACGCCGAATAATTCATTTGCACGGGTGATATGCGAATAAATTCGCACCTACACTAAAATATTATTATTTTTAAAAAATAATATTTACGCCTCCAACGACAACGCCTTCAACTGATTAATTTTATCGCGCACCGCTGCAGCTTCTTCAAACTCTAAATCCTGCGCGTGTTTAAACATTTGCTTTTCTAACCTGTCCATTTCTTTACTGATTTCTTTTACTGACATGTGTGCATATTCCGCTTGTTGTTCGGCAATTTTTAATGTGTGTTGCGCGTGGCGCTGATCGTAACCTATGCCCATAATATCGTGGATGGTTTTTTTAATGCCTTGCGGGGTTATGTTATGTTTTTTATTATGCGCGATTTGTTTTTCTCTACGACGTTCAGTTTCTCCAATCGCTCTTTCCATTGAGCCGGTAATTTTATCTGCATATAAAATCGCTCGGCCGTTTAAGTTTCTGGCGGCGCGCCCCATGGTTTGAATTAACGATCTATCGGAGCGTAAAAAACCTTCTTTATCTGCATCTAAAATGGCGACCAATGAAACCTCGGGTAAATCTAATCCTTCGCGCAATAAATTAATACCCACCAACACATCGAATACACCTAAACGTAAATCGCGAATAATTTCCATGCGTTCAACTGTGTCGACATCGGAGTGCAAATAACGCACCCGCGCACCGTGTTCGGTTAAATAATCGGTTAAGTCTTCAGACATTCGTTTGGTTAATGTGGTGACTAAAACGCGCTCCTGTTTTGCGGCGCGAATATTTATTTCAGACAACACATCATCCACCTGTGTTGCCACCGGACGAATCTCAATTTCTGGGTCAACTAAACCGGTGGGGCGCACCACCATTTCGGCAACTTGATCGCAGTGTTCTTTTTCATAATTGCCTGGCGTTGCAGAAACAAAAATCGTTTGCGGGCGCATTTTATCGAACTCATCAAAACGCAACGGGCGATTATCTAAAGCCGAGGGCAAACGAAAACCGTAGCCGACTAAATTTTCTTTACGCGAACGATCGCCTTTATACATCGCACCCAGTTGCGGCACGGTAACATGACTTTCGTCGATAATTAACAGTGCATTGTCTTGTAAATAATCATACAAACACGGTGGCGGTTCGCCCGGGTTACGCCCCGATAAATAACGCGAATAATTTTCGATGCCATTGCAATAACCCAACTCGCGCATCATTTCTAAATCGAACATGGTGCGTTGTTCTAAGCGTTGCGCTTCAACTAATTTATTGTTGTCGCGCAAATCATTTAATCTTTCTTTTAATTCATCTTTAATTTTACCGATGGCATTTTGAATCACGTGTTTGGGCGTCACGTAATGTGATTTTGGGTAGATGGTTAAACGCGACACTTTGCGCAACACTTCGCCGGTGAGCGGATCAAAAAAACTCAGCTGCTCAACTTCATCGTCAAACAGTTCAATGCGCACCGCTTCGTAATCTGATTCTGCCGGATGCACATCAATCACTTCTCCGCGCACCCGATAATTGGCGCGACCCAATTCCATATCGTTGCGGGTGTATTGCATCTCGGCCAAACGCCGTAAAATATCTCGCTGATTAATCATGTCGCCTTTCACCACATGCAACATCATCGACAAATACGATTCGGGATCACCCAAACCATAAATAGATGACACGGTGGCGACGGTGATGGTGTCCTGTCGTTCCAACATCGATTTGGTTGCAGACAAACGCATTTGCTCGATGTGCTCGTTTACCGATGCATCTTTTTCGATGAAGGTATCACTGGCAACCACATAGGCTTCGGGTTGGTAATAATCGTAATAGGAAACAAAATATTCCACCGAATTATTGGGAAACAATTCTTTCATCTCACCGTACAATTGTGCGGCCAGGGTTTTGTTTGGCGCGAGTATCATTGCGGGGCGCTGCGACTCTTGAATAACATTGGCGATGCTAAAGGTTTTGCCCGAGCCGGTTACGCCTAGCAGTGTTTGGTTTAGCAAGCCTTCTTCTAAACCCGAGAGTAAGGTTTTAATTGCCGAGGGCTGATCGCCTGCGGGTGTTTTATCGGTAATTAATTCAAATTTTTTCGACATAATTAAATATAAGTTTTACTCGGTTCTCACTGTTGTTTCGTGAATTTAAAAATCTCGCCATCTCCGAACATTCACACTTGGCTGGATAATAACAGGCTTTGTTCGAATAAATTCGAACCTGCATCACCCGAGTTTCTTTGTTGCTTTGATTTTTTAAATTACGTTCTTTAACTAAAAAAGTTAATTTACTCAAAATAATTTAAGAAAAGTTCACAACCCTACCATTTGGGATAGGACATAAGTGCGCAATATTGTTTATACTCGCACTACTAATAAAAATTTAATCCGACAGGGTATATTGCTTTGACACAGGCTTCCAATAGAATTCAAAAAGTTAAACCGTCTCCCACACTGGCGGTTACCGCATTGGCTCAACAGTTGCGCGCAGAGGGAAAAGATGTCATTGGCCTCGCTGCGGGTGAGCCCGATTTCAATACGCCCGACCACGTAAAGCAGGCAGCCATTGAAGCCATCAATAATAACCAAACGCGATACACCGCAGTTGATGGTATGCCCAGTCTCAAGCAGGCCATTATAACCAAGTTTGCCGATGACAACGCTTTAAACTACGAAGCCAATCAAGTGTTGGTGTCCTGCGGCGGCAAGCAGAGCTTTTTTAATTTGGCGCAGGCACTGCTTAACCCAGGCGATGAAGTGATTATTCCCGCGCCCTATTGGGTGTCTTACCCCGATATGGTTTTGCTGGCCGATGCCGAGCCAGTGATTGTGCAGGGCGATCTATCACAAAATTTTAAAATTACCGCGGCACAGTTAAAAGCGGCAATCACTGATAAAACCCGTTTGTTTGTGATTAACAGCCCGTCCAACCCATCTGGCAAATCATATTCGATGGCTGAGTTAAAAGCCCTGGGCGATGTTTTATTGCAGTACCCCAACATTATTATTGCCACCGATGACATGTACGAAAAAATTCTATGGACAGACGAACCTTTCTGCAACATCGTTAATGCCTGTCCCGAATTATACGATCGCACCGTGGTGTTAAACGGCGTATCCAAAGCCTACGCCATGACAGGCTGGCGCATCGGCTATGCCGCCGGGCCCGCTGACTTAATTAAAAACATGAAAAAGATTCAGTCACAAAGCACCTCAAACCCCACCTCGATTTCACAGGTTGCCGCACAGGCCGCATTAGAGGGCGATCAATCACGCTTAGCCGAAATGAACAGCGCCTTTAAAGAGCGCCACGATTTCGCACTCGCCGAGCTCAATAAAATTGACGGCGTACAAAGCATTGCCAGTGACGGCACGTTTTACATCTTCCCCGACTTCAGCGATGTAATGAAAAAAATGGGCATTGCAGACGATGTGACACTGGCCGAAAAAATACTCGCCGAAGCCGAAGTGGCATTGGTACCCGGCTCAGCCTTTGGCAGCCCAGGGCACATGCGCATCTCTTTTGCCACCGATATGCAGAGTTTGCAAAAGGCGATTGAAAGAATAAAAAACTTTGTCGGATAATTCTTAGAAAATCAGTAAATTAGGGTTGACCGATTAAAGGTGAATCAGTAATATAGCGCACCTCGAAACGATGCAGTTTCGAGGTGACTCTCAACTGATGCATCAGTTTGAGGAGCAACGGATTAACAGTCCGTTTGCCTTATTTAATGTCAAACCCAAGTTACACCATTCCCTGATAGCTCAGTTGGTAGAGCAACGGACTGTTAATCCGTTTGTCCCTGGTTCGAGTCCAGGTCGGGGAGCCAAATTCTAAAGGCCTCGCAGGGATGCGGGGTTTTTTTATGCTTATGAAAAACAAACTCATTCTGCTTTTACTGTTCCACCACACTCTCCACTAAATTTTTCCCAGAGAACCTCTAATCAATTCATGATTGCGATCTTACTGTTTAAAACTTCCTGCTACTGCGTTAAAAACATTTTAAATTCATCTGAAATACGATCATCGCTTGCAACCCCACTCCAAAAATCACGAGCCGCACGTATCACCTTGTTTGTTTTCGACTCATCAAGTTCTGCAGCGGCAAAAGAAGGAGCGGTAAATTCAAGAGGGGGGATTTCGCCACTGCCTTTAGGCGCAAACCCCATAGAACACATATCATAAATCGGACGCAATCTAAATACGCTACCTTCCATACCCAAGCTTAAATTCCCTAAGTGCATATCGGTATTATTAATCAGCTTGCCAAATGCCCATAAAATTTTGGCGTCATAATAATGAAATTCTGCTATTAAATTCTGGTGAAGCAAGCCATCCATTGCCTGTAACCAATTCTCACCCGAGCCAACAAATTCGGCATCGACAGATGACAGCGACACCATTGATACTCGGCCATATTCCCCCGAGCGATCAAATCGTTTTGACTCCAAAAACAAGCGCCCCTCTTTTTCAAATAGCACTGTTTCTGCCGCAGGGAGCGAGTGAGAAAGCAAGGCTTTTGTCGCATGATATTCAGTGATTAAAACATCACGCCAACGCCTCGCAATTTCACCCTCACCTTTGGGGGAAAACTTCACTATTACATGAGCAGAACGCTCACTACAATAAGCGGTAAATTTTGGCTGCTCACCTCCCGCAGAAGATTCAACCACTTCACCACTCATAATAGAATCGGCAAGCCCTGGATAATCCTCCCTTGTAACATGAACCGGCTTGCGCCGAATTCGTGAACTGGCCTGTATGCCAAATTTAAAATTACCGTGTAAATCTTCACCGTTAGATATTAAGTAGCGCCCAATATGATTAGAGTTCCAGCGACGCGGATCAGATGGAAAGCTATCCGAACAGGAAGCCAGTTCAGCCGTTATTTTTCGCCCAATAAATCCCTGAGGAGCCAGATCACTCAAAAAATAAGGTAGATCATCATAAAGACCGTTTCCACTTTCACCCAATAACAATCTGGGCATTCCGGTTACTTCCTCTACAAAAAAACCGCCATGCGCCAATGGCCGAATAACCGCAACTAACACGGTGCTACCATTCGCATCGACCATGCTTAAGGGCAGGTTATCATCGCAGCCAAAAGCATTGCGCGTCATAGCGTAGCGAATTGAGCGCCCCGCTTTTAAGGCAATAACCCTGTCACCCATACTTCTTATGTGACGCGCAACGGCAGTCTGCCCCAGACCCGTTAAGGCCTGTATTTCTTTGGAGGTAGCAGGGGCACGCTCCAGACATTCACTAACTGACATTGCCATGATTTTATATATTCCAACTGAATTAACGACTAGCTTTACGACTAGAATAACATTCTTATAAATACACTTAATATCAATAAGTTATAGACTAAATTAAAATAAATAAGCTAGACTAACGACTAGAATAATAAAGATATCATGCGGGGTTAAAATTAGATAGATTGGCATTCGACAATGAGTCGCTCATGATACTTAAATTTTGCTTCTATAAAACCAACTTAAGTTTTAAACATGGTCAGGTGTTAACGCAAAGCCCATATCGCTTTAAGAGTGGGTGGGTGATGAGATGGACGCTCCCAAGAATTCGGCGTCACAATGCGCCAAACTGTTATGGTCACTCAGTTGCATCTATAGGAGAATCCATCATGAATAATTCTAGTCTAATCGCCATTGATTTGGCAAAGAATATATTTCAAGTGTGTCTCATGGATAAACACCACAAGATACAAATTAATAAAGCGTTTAATCGAAAAACGTTAATTGAATTTATAATACAACAACCCCCGAGCATCATTGCGATGGAAGCATGTTACTCAAGTCATTATTGGGGAAGGCTTTTTAATTCGTTTGGGCATGA
>UOFH01000253.1_pt1 | contig 18167 bp, 20 predicted proteins | sample 1988451 | NCBI WGS metagenome assembly UOFH01 (sample SAMEA4712194, study PRJEB27164) | hydrothermal vent metagenome | biome: marine basaltic hydrothermal vent biome; feature: marine hydrothermal vent; material: mineral | place: Pacific Ocean | collected 2011-06-14/2011-07-23 | depth 1689 m | reverse complement strand
GACAAAGCAGGTTATCAATAATTCGTAAACTGAGTATTATTGACGCTGAGTCGCTGGATCTCCGACACAAGCATTCGGAGAAGACGGGTTGTAGCAATCGGAGAAGACGGGTTGTAGTATTCGAAGAAGACGAAAAGTGCTTCGAGCAAAGATCTCAAACTATTTTAATTGTTCTGATTTTCTTTTACGCATGGTTCATAATCCGTGCAACATTAAGCTTTTTAAATGAATTTATTGATCGCTTTAAACTTAATTCAGCGATAAAAAAGATCGTGAAACAAACAATATACTACTTTAGAAAGTAAAGCTAACTTATTGTATTTATTGACTTACAACCTATAAAATAAATTTATGTCCATTATTGATGAATACAAAAAGCAATTAAAACAAAAAGGCTTCGACGAAGACCCTGAGCAACACAAAGCGGTGCAGCATTTAGCGCAGTTACAAACTCAGTTCGCAGAATACGTTCAACAAACCCAATCACTCTCATTCAAATTAAAGCGGCTTTTAAAATTATCCACACCACGAATTTGCGGCTGTTATATTTGGGGCGACGTGGGCCGCGGAAAAACCTGGCTAATGGATTTATTTTTCGACAGCTTCGACTCACCCGAAGCCATTGAAAAACATAAAATCAGAATGCACTTTCACCATTTCATGCAAGCCATTCACGATCAAATGAGCATCATTGGCGAGCACAAAGAACCACTCAAACACATCGCCAAAGCCTTCGCCAAACGCTACCAGTTACTTTGTTTAGATGAATTTCATGTGTCAGACATCACCGATGCCATGTTACTTTCTGGGCTGTTAAAAACCCTGTTTGAAGAAGGTGTGATACTCGTTGCCACATCCAATCAAATGCCCGATAGCCTCTATAAAAACGGCCTGCAAAGAGAACGGTTTTTACCCGCTATCGAACTCATTAAACAACACACCCAAACCCTCGAATTGAACGGTAAGGTTGACCACCGATTACGCCTGCTGGAAAAAGCCGACACCTGGCACTTAATTTCAGAGAATAGTGACCGCATACTAGAAGCCCGCTTTCTCGAACTCGCCACCTGCCCTGCCCACCGCAAACACACCATTCACATTAATTACCGCATCATCAAAACCGTGCTGCACACCGACAATATTATCTGGCTGGATTTTCATGTCATCTGCGGTAACCAGCGCGGCTCGGCAGATTACATTGAAATTGCGCGACAGTTTCACACGGTATTTGTTAGCAATATCCCAAAAATGGATGACGGCCAAAACGATAAAGCCAAACGTTTTATTAATATGATTGACGAGTTTTACGATCGGAATGTCAATTTACTCAGCAGCGCACAAACACAACCCGAAACCCTCTACACAGGCAAACAATTTAGCTTTGAATTTAAACGCACGGTAAGTCGACTGCTGGAAATGCGCAGCCATGAATACATGCAAAGACCGCATAAAATAAGTTAGAATGGGTTTAGGGAACCTCTGATCAAGTCATAATCCAGCGACTTTGCAGCGTCTAAGGTCGCTGGATCTGCGACACAAACTTTTAGGAGTAACCATTTTTTGAAATCAGGTTTTATCAAAACTATGCACATCATCAAGCTTTTTTTATTCTGCATTATTTTAAATTCAGCTGCATGGGCAGGCAATCACCCGCAACACGATTCCCTAGCTTTTGACGACACACCTTTAAAAGAAGAATTACATTTACCCGACTGGTTTAGTTTAAGTTTTTTAGATTTAAACAACAGTCTCGATGACGCAATTGAAGAAGGCAAAAAAGGTATCATTCTTTATTTCGGCCGTAAAGATTGCGCGTATTGCAAAACACTGCTTGAAGTTAACTGGGGCGATCCGGCCATCGTCGCCTTCACGCAAAAATATTTTAATGTCATTGCCATTGACGTGAGAGGCGATCGAATCATTACCGATTTTAAAGGCAAACAATGGAGCGAAAAAGATTACGCCGCTCACCTGCGCACCAACTTCACTCCCTCACTGCTGTTTTATAATTCAAAAAAACAACTTGCATTAAAGTTATCGGGCTACCGCCCAAAATATCAATTCAGAGCGGCGTTAGAATATGTGGCAGATGCGCATTATTACCGCGAACCCTTTCGTGAATATTTAAAGCGCGCAGAATCTGCATTGAGCTTTGGTTCCGATGAGCTTAATGAACACGACAGTTTTTCTCCGCCGCCTTATAATCTTGAGCGCATAAAAAACCAACAACAAAAAACCTTAGTGGTTTTCTTTGAGCACCCCCGCTGCCATGCCTGCGATATTTTACACGGCGACACATTAAACCAGGCAGAGGTCACTGAAAAACTACTGGCGTTAAATGCGGTACAATTAAACTCAATGAGCAACACGGCTGTTATCACACCCAAAGGAAAAAAAACCACTGCAAAAAAATGGGCAGAAGAATTAAATATTAGCTTCGCACCCAGCTTGCTTTTTTTCGATGAAAATGGAAAGGAGATTTTACGTGTAGAATCGGTGATTCGTTTTTATCGATTAAATAATGTGCTGCGTTATATTACAGGTAAAGAATATAAAAACTTTCCTACCTTTCAAACTTGGCTGCATGATGATCGTCAGAAAAAAAAGAATAAAGAAAAGTCTAAATAATGAAGCAACTTAAAGTCATGAATGCCGTAGAAAATATTTGCAGTCAGGGCTGCGAATCAGTGAACGCCATTATAGAAATATTGGAAACGGGGAAAACCATTAAAATTATCGAGCATTTTTCAGAGTCTGAAATTAAAGAATTAAAAAGCGAGCTTAAATCTATTATGGATGTTTACAATAAATAAGCACATCGATTAATGCATAGGTGCGAATTTATTCGCATAAAACCCGTACAATAAACCCTGTTCGAATAAATTCGAACCTACATTTAAAACATACAGGTGTTTATTTAAAATTCATTTTTTCAGGGTACTCCAACCCAATAAGTTCACCTTCCCCTTTTTTAATTTCACCCCAAACAGAAACAGCAAACTGCAACACACCCACACTGCACGTTGGCATATCGCCAATACTCTTTGGCGCATAATAATTTACAATTTCGCTCATCCCGGGATTATGCCCAACAATCATCGCCGCAGAATATTCATCACTTATATTTTTCACAACCTGCTCAATATCAAAATACGCTGCATTATAAAGTGAATGCTCTTCAATTAAATCTTCATTGGGCGTTAATACTTTTTTATATTCGTTAGCGGTGGCTAATGCGCGCGCCGCATCGCTGCTAATTATTTTATCAACTTCGTAACCGCTTTGTTTTAAATATGCCGCCATTGCCGGTGCATCTATTTCACCTTTGGCATTTAATAAACGCATAAAATCACTTACGCCGGATTGATTCCAATCTGATTTTGCATGTCGTGCAAAAAAAACGGTTTTCATATTTTTATCCTTATTTTTCTTTTATGATGACGATCAATATTTTAATGAATAGCGATTCTAAATACCGTTCGTCTAAATTAATGTTTGCTAATATAGTGGCTATTTCTAATATTATACAATAGCATTGCTGAATTAGCCTTTAGGTTAATAAAAAATAAGATTGATATTTCATTGCCTTAGCGTCAAGTGCTGGAAATAATTTTACAAAATATAAATATTCGTAACGCTAAAAATCATGCTTATTAACTAAAGTAATCACGTATATAAATATTTTGAATTTTCAAAGTAACGGCATTCATTTTATAAATTAACTTACCTATTTGACACACGAGAGGTTTATCACACAGTAAAATTATCCGCTTTACTTTTATCTATAGATAATTCACTTTCTATAGAGGTAATCCGGTCATAGTCAATGTTATGGAGTTATTCTATGTCTAAAACCTGGGTCGTGGTTGCAGAAAGCAGCCGAGCAAAAATATTCGAAGTAGAAAAAAACGAATCCGTTAAATCCCTTAAAGAACTGTCGGGATTCAGTCATCCCGTTAGCAGAGATCATAAGCCGCAAGCCACTGGCAACAAACAAAAAGAGTCGCGACACTCGCAGCTCACCTCTTCACTTGATACACACAAAAAACACGAAAGAGAAGAGTTTGCACGAACGCTGGGGGAGCATTTAAATTCTGCGCGAAACAAAGGCCAGTTCAATAAACTTATTTTGATGTCGCCGCCAAAGTTTTTAGGTGATTTAAGAAAAAATTTAGGTAACGAAACCAATAAATACGTTGTCTCTGAAATTGATAAAAATTTAGTGAAACATACCATTAAAGATATTCAGGCACACATGCCGATGAGGTATTAAAAAATACAAGCCTTAATAAAAAGCCGCTTTTCTGTTTTAGAAATAGCGGCTTTTTTACTTCTATAACAATCATAATTTGAGGCATTTTTACGAAAGAAAATGATTTAAACATCAGAAGATTCTTACCGCGAATGAACGCAAAAAAACACGAACAAAACAAAACACGCATGCATTTTCATCAAATCACCTGTTTCACGTGAGACTGATCACACAATCATCTAAAGTAGTTGCTTTATAAACAGGTAGGTGCGAATTTATTCGCACAATTGAATTGAGTGAGTGACGTACGAATGAATTCGCACCTACATTTTTTAGTTACACCGTATTTATAAACAAAGTATTTATAAATAATATGTAGAGAGTGCTTTCTTTTTAAAATTTGAGAAGCAGGTATTCAAAAACAAAAGACAACGCAATAAAGAATTTTTTTATTGCGTATTTAGCGGTTATTCGCGTTGTCTTTTTCATTATTTATAATAAAGAGTATTTTTTATTTTTGTTTCAACAGAAAATATGTAAGGGCACGTTATGAAAAAAACAGGTATATTTATAATATTATTAATTTTAGCAACAGCGTTGTGGTACGGCTCGATAGTCTTTCTTTCCGGCAAATCAAGCATCGGCAATATTGCGATAACATCCGATAATATTTTCACTCTATCGCATTCTTTATTGTTAATTTTGTTTTTAACAGCGGTATCTTACGCTTTAGTTTTATTAACCCTTAACGTTAAATTTAACCAACTAGCATTTGAGAAAAATGTTCAATCCAGTAATATGCATCTTGAGATCATTGCTTTAAGTTCGTTAATTGATGAATGCGATACAACTTTACATCGTTACGATCGCTGGGAAGAAGCCGGAATTAAAGGCGATTATATGAATGCAAAAACATCGGTGCGCGATAAAATGAATTTGTATCGGGAAAATTTAGAAAAGAAATATGATGATATTCAACAGTTGGCGTTTGATAAATCATAGAGTGTAATTATAGAAATTAGAAATCTAAAGCCAAAAGCTTAAAAGAAAACGATTTAAACATCACAAACTTTTTACCACGAATGAACGCAAAACACGCAAATAAAATAAATCCTACGCCAACTTATCATCCGCAACATGATAGCTCGGGTCTTCTAATCGATTCACTTCAACCAGGTTACCGGCTTTATCCAGCAACTGTGTACACTCTTCTGACAGGTGTCGTAAGTGCAATTTTTTTCCGGCTTTAATATAACGTTCTGCCAAATTATCAATGGCTTCAATCGCGGAATGGTCAGACACGCGTGAATTTTTAAATTCGATAATTACATCATCAGGATCATTTTCTGGCTCAAATAACTCGCGAAAGTTTTTAACCGAACCAAAAAATAACGGGCCATTTAACTCGTAAACTTTTGAACCTTTTTCGTCAATATAATCGACAACATTAATATGCTTTGCATGTTCCCATGCGAACACCAGCGCTGAAACTATCACCCCAACCACAACCGCAATGGCTAAATCACTGGCCACGGTTACGCCGGAAACCAGTACTAAAACAAAGGCATCGTGACGCGGAATTTTATTGAAGATGCGCACACTCGACCATTCAAATGTACCAATCACCACAATAAACATGACGCCGACTAATGCTGCCATCGGAATTTGTTCAATTAGGCCGGATGCAAATAAAATAAACGCCAGTAAAAATAATGCCGCCGAAATGCCCGATAATCTCTGGTGCCCGCCGGAATTTACATTAATCATACTTTGCCCGATCATCGCGCAACCGCCCATGCCACCAAAAAAACCAGTGACCGTGTTGGCGATGCCCTGCCCCACACATTCACGATTGCCGCGGCCGCGGGTGTTAGTAATTTCGTCGATTAACGTTAAGGTTAACAACGATTCAATTAAACCAATGGCGGCGAGAATAATGGCGTAGGGAAAAATGATTTTTAAGGTTTCAAAATTCAACGGCACAGCGGGAATATGAAACTGCGGAAACTCACCTTTTATCGACGCCAAATCGCCAACGGTGTTGGTGTCTATATTTAAGCCAATCACCAATAATGACACGACAACAATCGCCGCTAGTGATGATGGAATGGCAGTGGTTAATTTAGGTAGATAATGAATGATGGCCATGGTTAGGGCAATTAAGCCGCCGAAGATCATTAATGGTTGGCCTGTCATCCACTGGCTTACGCCATCGACGTCAACCTGAAAGCTTTTCATTTGCGCGAGAAATATCACAATCGCTAAACCATTTACAAAACCCAACATGACTGGATGTGGCACGATGCGTATAAATTTTCCCAGCTTAAAAACCCCAGCGAGTATTTGTAACAGTCCGGTTAACACAACCGTTGCAAATAAATATTCAACGCCATTGGCGGCAACCAGTGCCACCATTACCACTGCCATTGCGCCAGTCGCACCAGAGATCATTCCCGGTCGGCCGCCAAAAATAGATGCGAGCAATCCCACCATAAACGCAGCATACAAACCCACCAATGGTTCAACACCGGCAATAAAAGCAAACGCGATGGCTTCTGGCACTAAAGCTAGCGCAACGGTTAAACCTGAGAGAACTTCATTTTGAACACAAACTCGATTTTCACATCCCAGATTAAACATAGATTTAACTCATTAATTGCTAGCGTTGAAGGGCGCGGAGTATAGCAGAACGCAGGTTTTGTTGATATGGCTCAATGCGGCGTTTGGGTAGGTTTGAAAAAAGCCTGTTTTGTTCAGCCCAGTGCGGATACAAACAAGTGTGAATATAAACAAGTGCGAATAAATTCGCATCTACTGCATTGGGGTTTGAGGTGATTAAGTACCGCTTTTAGATGACCGTGATGCCTACCAATCGGCCACAAAAAAGCCGAACCTCACCATGTGAGATTCGGCTTTTGATAAAGATTTGTCATCCTTCAACGTTTGTATTGGGAGTGACGAAGCTCTATTTAAGCATTAGCCGCTAAACGTGCCGTAATTGCATCAATAACCGATTGGCTAGTTGTCGCATCAACTGATACTAAGTTACCTTCTTTTTCATAGAAGCCAACTAAAGGCGCTGTTTGCTCATTAAACACGTCTAAACGGTTGCTAATGGCTTCTTCTGTTTCGTCGTCACGCTGTACAACGGGGCCACCACATTTGTCGCAAACGCCTTCAACTTTAGGTGGGTTCGATTTAACATTATAAATTTCACCACAATCGGTGCAAGTACGACGCGTGGTTAAACGATCTAAAATCACATCGCGAGCCACTTGAATATCAACCACCATATCTAGCTTTTCGCCCATATCAGCTAACATGGTTTTAAGTGCTTCAGCCTGTGGAATAGTACGAGGGAAACCGTCTAACAGGTAACCAGCTTTACAATCGTCTTCTTTTAAACGTTCACTCATAATACCCATGATTAAATCATCAGATACCAAATCACCCGCTTTCATCGCCGCTTCGGCTTTTTTGCCAAGCTCAGTGCCTGCTGCAACTGCGCCGCGTAAAATGTCGCCCGTAGAGATTTGTACTGAGCCGTCCATTTTAGTCAATAACTTAGCCACTGTGCCTTTGCCTGCACCGGGTGCGCCTAAAAGAATTAATTTCATTGATTTGTCCTCTTTGTGTTTTTATGGTTTCTGCTCGGCGATATGCCATCATAGAAAACGTAGCGCGACATAATAGCAGTTTACGCGGGGGCTTGATGGCGTTTGATTTTATTGCAGTATAAATTGAGTTTTGCGTGTTTGTTATTGCGGCATTGGTATGATTTTTCATCAACTCAATTGGAACGAGATAATATTAAAAATATCATTAAAACTCATCTGCCATACCATTAGCTAAAGATACCTTTTCATGCTTAGGTAATTTACGCAGCTCATATTCTCTCGACCCTGCATCCGAACGCGACTCACATAATTCAAAATACACCATCTTCAAAGGTCGCCGTGCCCGTGTGTATTTGGCGGCTTTTTTATCATCGCAATTGTGCTCATGCAAACGACGTTTTAAATCGGTGGTGATGCCGGTGTAATACGTGCCATCTGCGCAGTGCAATAAATACACATACCAATCGCTTGCCGGTTTATGCTCTGCCGACATATTCCTGGGTTTCGGTATTAATTTTAATTGCCTGCCCTTCGCTTAAATACTCTGGCACTTGCACCACTAATCCCGTAGACAGGGTTGCCGGTTTGGTGCGCGCCGATGAGGATGCACCTTTAATACTCGGCGCCGTTTCGACAATCGTTAACACCACATTCGCTGGCAGTTCGATTCCCATAATTTGATCTTCCACCACCAGCGCATCAACGCCTTCTAAGCCTTCCATTAAAAAAGCCAGCTCATCTTGAATATCTTCGTCGCCAAGCGTGTATTGCTCGTAATTTTCATTATTCATAAACACCCACGCATCACCTTCGCGATAAAGTGGTTGCACGGCCTGGCGGTTTACATCAATCACCTCCACATTTTCGTCGCCGAGAAATCCGTGCTCGAATTTCTTTTTAGTTACCAGCACTTGGCCTTTTACTTTATAAATGGTATTACCACTGCGCGATGAGGCGGTTTGACAGAACACACTTTTAATCACAATGTTCTGGCCTTCGTAGTGCAAAAATGTGCCACGCTTAATTTCATTTGCTTTCATAAGTTTTTTCTAATTTTGCGAATCAATGTCGCGTATAATACCGTTTTTTTAACAAGATGTATTGAGTCTGAAAAACCATGTCTGAATTTGTAGTAGATCAACGCTGGATAAGTGACGCCGAACTGTTAATGGGTTTAGGCACCGTAATTGGCGTAGAGCATCGCACCGTTAGCATTATCTTTCACGCCACCGGCGAAACCCGCACCTACGCAAAAGAGTCTGCACCCCTCACCCGCATTCAATTTAATGTGGGCGATGAAATAAGTGACATTCATAAACGCAAATTAATGGTGATGGATGTTTTTGAAGAAGACGCGCTAATTTGTTATCAGGTAAAAAACGAAAATGGTGATTTAGAATTACTTGAAGAATACGATTTAAATACATCGATTCAAATAAACAAACCCCTGGACCGATTAATAAACGGACAGGTTGATAAAAACAAATGGTTTGAATTGCGTTATCAAACCTGGCAAAACCAGTTAAAAAATTATAACAACGACATCAGCGGTTTAACCGGCGCACGCACCAGTTTAATTCCGCACCAACTTTACATTGCAAACGAAGTTGCCAGCCGTTACGCGCCCCGCGTTTTATTAGCCGATGAAGTGGGATTGGGAAAAACCATCGAAGCCTGCATGATTTTACATCAACAAATAAGCCGAGGCCGCGCAAAACGTATTTTAATTATTGTGCCCGATGCGTTAATTCATCAATGGCTGGTAGAATTATTACGGCGTTTTAATTTGTTTTTTAGCATCTTCGATGAAGAACGTTGTATTGCAATAACTGAAAGCACCGATTTTAAAAATCCATTTAGTGCCGAACAACAAATACTTTGCAGCTTAAATTTATTTACTGAAAACCCCGATCGCTTCGAGCAGGTTTTAAATAACCAATGGGATTTATTAATTGTTGATGAAGCGCATCATTTAGAGTGGGCACAAAATAACGTTAGCGAAGAATATAAATTAGTTGAGCAACTTGCAGCCATCAGTAACGGTTTATTATTACTTACCGCAACGCCAGAGCAGTTTGGTAAAGAAAGCCATTTTGCGCGACTGCGTTTACTCGACCCGAATCGTTTTGATGATTATGAAAAATTCGTGCAGCAAGAACATCAATATCAAATCATTGCCGATTTAATAGAAAAAATAAGTGCTGATGAAAAATTATCTGACAGTTTAATTAATCATCTTGTTACCTTTGAAAGTCATGTTGATATTGAATTAGTAAAGTCGGGCAATATATCTGCCAAACAAAAAACTGACATTATTCATCATTTATTAGATTGCCACGGAACCGGCCGTGTTTTATTTAGAAACACCCGCGCGGCCATTCAGGGTTTTCCCGAAAGGCAAGTTATTCCCTACCCGTTAACTTTACCCGGTGAATATGATTTTAATGCAACTGAAAACATTAACCAACATTTGCATCCAGAGCGATTAAAATCCACTGATAAAAACTGGACGAAATTTGACCCCCGAGTAAGCTGGTTAGTTGATTTATTAAGCCAACACAAAACAGAAAAAATATTATTAATTACGCATTACGCGGAAACGGCAATTGAATTATCCCTGGCATTAAAAACACAATACGGGATTGCTTCTTCTGTGTTTCATGAAAACTTAAGCATTGTTGATCGCGACAAACGCGCCGCTGATTTTGCCGACAATGAAACCGGCGTGCAAATTTTAATGTGTTCTGAAATTGGTAGCGAAGGCCGAAATTTTCAATTCTCGCATCATTTGGTTTTATTTGATTTACCGTTAAACCCCGATTTATTAGAACAACGTATCGGCCGATTAGATCGAATCGGCCAAACACGCACCATCAATATTCACGCGCCGTATTTTGAATCAACCGCGCAACAACGTTTATTTCACTGGTATCACCGCGCTTTAAATGCATTTAATACCACTTGCCCTGCAGGCGCAGAAATTTTTAGCGCAAATAAAGACGCATTAATTAATGCCTTAAACGTGCAACAATATTCCACAGAAGAGTATGAAAGTTTTGTCGAAAAATGTAAAACGGAACACACAGAATTAAATTTAGAAATGCACAATGGCCGTGACCGTTTACTCGAATACAGTTCTTGCCGAAAAGATATCGCAAAAAAAATACAAACTAAAATCGAACACTTTGAACAAAGCTCTCAATTAAAACCTTACATGAATGCATTGTTTGATTGCTACGGCGTCAATATTGAAGAGCACAAAACGGGCAGCTATATTATTACGCCCGCTGAACACATGGTGGGACAATTTCCAGGATTAAGTGATGACGGCATGACCGTCACCTTTGATCGCAACGTTGCCTTAAGTCATGACGATATGCATTTTTTAAGCTGGGATCACCCCATGGTATTAAATGGCATCGACATGCTGTTAACGCATGAAATGGGTAACACTTCGGTTTGCAGCATAAAAAGCAACGACTACCCCGCCGGACAATTACTGATTCAGACCGTGCATATTTTAAATATTGAAATTCCAGCCGAACATCAACTCGATATTACCAGCGACCAATTACAGGCGTTACCTTTGTTAAGCACATTCACAGAAACCGGTGCTGATATTAGCTTGCAATTTAACACGAAAAAATTCAAATCCGTTGCAAAACCCATCGCCAAACAAATTGTTCAGCTTAAAGAAAATGTCATTAAAAAAATATTAGCGGATATAAACAATGACATAACGCAACACGCATCTGAATATATGCAATCTCACTACATGCCTAATTTATTAATACTAGAAAATGAAATAGATCGATTAAGCGCATTAAAATTAGTTAATCCGCAAATTCGAGAAGTCGAAATTGATTTTTTTAAATCGCAATTAAAAGGTTTTAATTCAGCATTAACCAACCCATTTAGTCGTTTAGATTCTATTCGCTTAATTATCACAACATAGTAGGTGCGAATAAATTCGCACCTACAACTTTGTTAACAAACAGCAAACTTCCAACGCAGCAACTGCAAACACTTACGGCACTTATAAACCGCTTTTTTCTTTTGCACTTTATTATGCCGCGTTGCAGAAAGCTGATGCGACATGCAATCACAAATATATTCATGTTGTGTTTGGCGATGCAGTGGCAACTCACTAACATCATAATTACTGGTCACTTGTGGTTCAACATTAAACAAGTTCATTACTTGCTTCCATTCTTTTCCGTGGGGCTTAACTTTTTTCACTCCCCACTTTGAATAAACCACATAATGCGCCACTTCATGTGCCACGGTATTTAACGCATTATCATCAAAATATTTTGAAAATACAATTTCATTATAACGAATGCAAAGTTGGTTTTGTTGCACAACAAACATACCCGAGGCACGCCCTTTTAAATTAAATTTAATTAAAATACTGGGCAAGTTTAATTGCAATTTATTATTAGCCAGCCGAATGAAATAATCGGTTTTATCCGTTACCTGTTGCTGTTGTAACTCGCTGAGTGAAAAAGAATTCATTAATGTAAAAATCTAAAAATAGTCTATATTTAAAGTTAAATAATAACAGGATATTTATGGAACATCTATTCATTGCGCGCCAGCCCATTTATAACCGAGACAAAGGTGTAATGGGTTATGAGCTGCTTTATCGCAATAACTCGCGCAACGAGGCCATTTTCAGCGATGGCGACCAGGCATCCTGTGAAACCATTTTAAATACGTTTATGCATATTGGCATCGACAACATTGTGGGGAGTGCATTGGCATTTATAAATCTTCCCCGCGAATTTATCGTAAATGAAGACCTGACTCCCATGTTCAATGAGCAGGCGGTATTAGAAATTCTGGAAGACATTGAACCTGACGAAGACGTTATTAATGGCATTAAGCGATTAAAATCCAAAGGCTATTTAATTGCATTAGATGATTTTGTGTATCGAGAAAGTTTAATTCCTTTTATTGAGCTTGCTGACTTTATTAAAATAGATATTAATGCATTAAGCAAAGAAGAAGTCATACAACAGCTCACGTTATTAAAACCCTACAATACACAATTCATTGCAGAGAAAGTTGAGACTCATGAGTTGTATGATTTTTGTTATGAGCAAGAATTTGATTTTTTTCAGGGCTATTTCTTTTGCCATCCCGAAATGCTTAAGAAAAAATCGCTGCCCAGCAATAAACTTGTCATTTTAAATTTAATAAAAAAATTACAGAATCCAGAAATCGAATCGAATGAATTAGAAAAAATTCTAGTTCAAGACATTACACTTTCATATAAATTATTACGTTATATTAACAGCGCAGCATTTGGTTTACGTCGTGAAATTGAATCGATAAAAGACGCGATTATTTTATTAGGCTTAAACAATTTAAAAAATTGGGTATCACTTATTATGATGTCCAAAATTGTAGACGAGAAGCCCACTGAACTGATTATAACCGGAATGATTCGCGGAAAAATGTGTGAGCTTTTAGCCGAAATACATTACCCTGAAATAAAACAACAAATGTTTGTTATCGGTTTATTTTCTGTTTTAGATGCGTTAATGGATCAGCCTTTAATTGACTTATTAGATAACGTTATTTTAAGCACTGAAATAAAATTGGCATTGCTCGATTACGCTGGCCATCAAGGTGAAATTTATAATTATGTATTACAATACGAAAAAAGCAACTGGAGCGAGCTTGTTGATTCAGACATAAACGCGAATGAATTTATTCAGTCTTATCTACAAGCCGTTTATTGGGCTGACGAAAGCATGAAATCGCTAATCAATAAATAAACCTCGACAAATTTCAATTAATAAATAAAGAAACGCCCACCACTTGCAATCATCACAACCAGAACACCCAACGCAGTATTAATTTTAACTAAGAAACGTATTTGCGCTAAAGCCGCTCCACCCTCAGGCCAGTTTTTTTCTTGCACTGCATTTTTTAATCGCTTAAAAGGCGCGAAGAAAACATGCATATAAATTAATATCATTAATGTGCCCAAGCCATTCATTACATGTACATAAATGGGTGCATTACCCATACTATCCCAACGCATAAAAACCATAACGTATCCAGTTAAAGGCAACAAAATAACGGCCACCCAAACATAGGGGAAAAAACGCTTAAACACATCAACCCAAAGTGAGAGACGCTCTGGTGGCTCAAGCAAGGTTCCTGCCGCAGGACGCAAAAAGTTATAAGCGAAAAACATACCTCCCACCCAAATAACAACGGCAACAACATGCAATAAACTCAGTATACTTAACATAATTTATTCTTTATTCTTAATTTAAAAAAACGTTTATATTTATCACTTTATTCAACTTCATTTAAGCGATAAGCATCCATTTGTGACGTTTGCAATTGATGACCTGCTAATATCAGCTCACCGTTATAACGATGAAATTCACTATTAGTAAACTCAAATTTATATTTACGTAATAATTTTAATTGCCCGTAACTATTTTTACCAAAACGCATCGATGAAAGATGGACAGTTTCGTCTAAAAACTGTACATTATTTTTTTTGCATATTTTGGCACCCACCCGACGGGCTGTTTCATTTATTTTCATTGAATCTAGCCAAAACCAAATAAGCAATACCAAACCCATAATGATAAACAACTGCGTAAAATACATAATTAACTATAACCTGTATGCAAAAATCTGACTCAACATCTTATATTTATACTCGCCTGTTTTGTGAAGAAAACATTTGGAAACTGGTTGAGTTATTATATATGAATAAAATAGCAAAACCTATAGACGTTTTGTTTTTACTTAACGAAACAAATTCAATTGCACTATACAATCAAAACCAGGCAGAGTCTAACACACCCGTTATATGGGATTACCATGTGATTTTATGCGCCGAGCAAGAGGGTGAAATAATAATTTACGATTTTGATAGTCATTGTGGTTTCCCTACAAATATTACTGATTATTTTAACAGCACATTTCCAAGTCATTCAAAATTATTCGAAACTTATCAACCGCTGATAAAGCTAATATGTGCAGACTATTTTTTCAAACACTTTTTTTCTGACAGACATCACATGATCGGGTTAATCGATGAAAATGAATTTCCTAAATATGAAATTATAACGCCCATTAAATCGTTAGAAAAATTAACATTAGATCAATGTAGAAACACGCAACATTTTATTTCTAATAAAAAAATGATGCAGCCTTCCGAGTATTTAAACTCAATAACTAAGACGTAAACTTTTTAATAATTTCACCTACTGACAAAACAGAATCTATCTTATCCACGCTTTTACCTGCTTGCCAGTAATCTACTTCACCCGTTTTATCGAGCAATGATTTTTTTAAAGACCAAAGTGATTTCAATGCCAGTATCATTCGCATAAAATATTTCAGCCGAGCATGCTTCAGCATCCAACTTTCCAGTTTATTTGGCTTCAAACCTTTGTTCTTTATATAAAGTGTATTGATTACCGATACGGGCACACCCGTTAAGCGCTCACTTAAAACAATATCGCTTTCTTTTGAATTTATTATTGCCTGCTTATAATATGAGTTTGCACTGCATTCTGTAGACGCAATAAATCGTGTCCCCATTTGTACTGCCTGATAACCTTTATTTAATGCTTGATGATACATATCTGCATCACCTATCCCGCCTGCGCACACAATCGGTAAATTAAAACTTTTAAGCTCATTTAAAAGCATGTCATAATTTTTATTTCCTGCATGTCCTCCAGCTTTATTATTAACTGCGATCAATCCATCAGCACCCACATCCACCGCTTTTTTTGCCCACTTAGCTTCTGTTACATCATGATAAACAAAAGCGCCTGCCTTATGTGCCACATCCACTACCCACTCCGGTTTTCCCAAAGACGTGATAAAAAATTTAATATTCATTTCGAGCGCTATGTCGAGCCACATTTGCATACGTTGATGGTATTTTTTTGAACCTTTTTCGATTAATAGATTCATGCCAATGGGTTTGTCTGTTAATGATTGAATATATGCTAAGCCTTCTCTAAATTCATAACCATGCACATAAGTCAAAGAGATGGGCTGAACAATACCAATGCCGCCTGCATTAGAAACTGCAGCAACAAGTTCGGGGTTACTGCATGGGTACATCGGTCCGCAAATAATTGGATGCTGTATCCCCGCGTGTTGTAAAAATAAATTATTTTTTGCCATGGTTAGTTTGTTTTATATCCTAATTTCCAAACAGCGGTTACGTTTGCCACTTCATCATTGCTCTCATCTTTTATTACCGTAACAACCGTATGATTCATTTCTTCATTAAACGCCGGCAATTGAGTTGCACATTCAGCAATTAATCTTCCTCGCGCTTTTTTTAAAAAACAAATTTTTATTTCTATTGGAATACCTCGCATTTCATCGGTAAATAAAGAGATAAGCGCAAGCCCACTGCTAAATTCCCCTAAGTTTGTTAACGCAATCGCATGAATAGAATTTAAATGATTGCGAATAGCTCGCCTGTCTTTAAGTTCTATTTGCGTAAAACCTTTACGAAACACAACAACATTTGCTTTTAATGCGCCGGTATAGGGATTCACAAAGGGTATAATTCGATTAAATACCCAACGACCAATACGAGCACCTAAAAAACCACTTTCAAGCTTTTCCCAATATCGGTATATATCTGTAGTTTGCATATTTATACTCAATATATTATTAATATTTTAAATAGATATTTACATTATAGTGTATAATAAAATCTCACTGAATTTTCCAATAATCACATGACTACCGAACAACCACTTGAAGCTAAGCTTGCTCACGAAGACATATTAAAGCTCGCAGCCTATCGCATGCCATTTGGAAAATATGTCGGTCAGTTATTAATAGATCTGCCCGAACCCTATGTTGTTTGGTTTCATAACAAAGGTTATCCCACGGGTGAATTAGGCCGCATGTTAGGCATTACCTACGAAATAAAAGTAAATGGCTTGGAATCTCTTTTTAAACCTTTGCGAGAAAACAAATAGTATCATTAATATATGTTGCAACCTAAAATTTATTCACCTCCGGCACATGAAAAGCTTGATATTCTTTTTCAAGATAATTATTTAATTGCACTTAACAAACCCAGCGGTTTACTTTCTGTTCCAGGCAGAGGTGACGATAAAAAAGATTGCATGTTATCTCGACTTCAACTTCAACATCCTGAGTCTTTAGTCGTTCACCGTTTAGACATGCCAACATCCGGCTTAATTTTATTTGCTTTAAATAAAGAATTACAAAAACAAATGGGAATGCTATTTGAAAAAAAGAAAATATACAAACAATACATTGCCAACGTTCATGGTATATTAAAAGAAAAAAAAGGCATTATAAATCAGCCGTTAATAACTGACTGGATAAATCGGCCACGACAGAAAATAGATTATAAAAAAGGCAAACCATCGCAAACTAAATTTACATTAATATCCAACGATAACAAAAATTATAGTAGCATTGTTAAACTAGAACCGATAACGGGCAGAAGCCATCAATTGCGCGTACACATGTCTTCGTTAGGGCATGCTATTTTAGGCGATGATATTTATGGAACAGTACAAACACGCAACGCTAGCCCTCGTTTATTATTGCACGCAGAAAAAATATCTTTCATGCATCCAATAACTCAAAAGCCAATCAATATTAATTGTGATGTGGATTTTTTATGATTGTATTTTCGGATAATAAACTTCACGTTATTAATTTTATCAAATCACTTCAAATATAACTTTATTATAAATTATGTCAGTTAAAGAAAAATGGGATGTCACTTTTTTTAAACACTCCCCTATTATTAAACAATTAAACTCATTTGCCTGTTTCTATCAAAACTATAGAATATGGCCAAGTATAGAAAATTATAAAAAAATATTTAAACAACATAATTCACCTGTTACTCCGGTTACACAATCTAAAAACGTGTTAAATTTTGAAGACCAATATGAGCCTCGTGTTTACTTAAAAAAAGAATTGCAAACAAGAACTGAAAACTGGCATGATTTTTTTAATTCGATTATTTGGCTAAAGTTTCCACAAACGAAAAAAACACTTAATCAATTACATTTTCATCAAGCTAAAAATAGAGAGAAGGGTAGCAACCGATCCACTCTTGAAAATAGAATCACACAATTTGATGAATGCGGTGCCGTTATTATTAGTAACAACGATTATTTATTAGACCTAATTCGCAACCATCAATGGCACGAATTATTTATAAATCAGGCCGAGCAATTTGAGGATAATATTCGCTGCATTATCTTTGGACACGCAATTTTCGAGAAGGCACTAAATCCGTA
>UOFH01000408.1_pt1 | contig 18268 bp, 18 predicted proteins | sample 1988451 | NCBI WGS metagenome assembly UOFH01 (sample SAMEA4712194, study PRJEB27164) | hydrothermal vent metagenome | biome: marine basaltic hydrothermal vent biome; feature: marine hydrothermal vent; material: mineral | place: Pacific Ocean | collected 2011-06-14/2011-07-23 | depth 1689 m | reverse complement strand
CCAAACGAATTTATCCGGCTCAAAAGCATACCGGAATGACAACTTAAATAGTTTGCTTTTATTTTAAGTTACACGGCATGATTAAATAAATATTACCCTTTATTTATAGAATATTGAAAGCATTTAAAAAAAACATTCCGCACACTACTGTCCGGAATAATAATTCCGTCATTCCCGAATGCTTTTATCGGGAATCCAGTGACTTTGTAACACCCAATGTCACTGGATCTCCGACACAGGCATTCGGAGATGACAGATTTTTTCTGTTGTTTTTATTTTTTAAGTTACGCTCTTTAAGATAAAAGAATTTTAACTAAAAAATTAATAACTTAAACCGTTTTCTAAAAAACATTCCGGACAGTAGTGTGCCTTCGCAGGTATGACGAAGTAAATGTTTTATTTTCATGTTTTACTGAAACAGTAAACCCTTGAAACGTCTTTGCATAAGGCTAAACACTCACTTCTAAAAATAGTTAACGGGACACCAGTGATGTTAATTAAAGCTTAAACTATTAATGAAGACCTTTGCGCGAAATAATATTTTGTTATTACTCAACGATCTCAATGTATATATATTTTAAAACCGCTCCAACTCAGGGTGAGATAACTCACCGTGATGCACATGCATCGCACCAAATTCCGCGCAGCGATGCAAGGTCGGCACCGCCTTGCCAGGGTTGAGTAATTTTTTATTATCGAAGGCTTTTTTTATGGCGTGAAATTGCGTTAATTCTAAGGCTGAAAATTGCACACACATTTGATTTATTTTTTCGATGCCAACACCGTGTTCGCCGGTAATGCTGCCGCCAACTTCAACGCATAATTCTAAAATTTTTCCACCAAACTCTTCGGTGCGTTCAAGCTCGCCCGGAATGTTTGCATTGTATAAAATTAACGGATGCAAATTACCGTCGCCCGCATGAAAAACATTGGCTACCGGCAAATTATATTCGGCGGATAAGTCAGCCATGGTTTGTAATACTTTAGGTAAATGTTTGCGTGGAATGGTGCCGTCCATGCAGTAATAGTCCGGGGAAATTCTGCCCACGGCAGGGAAGGCGGCTTTGCGCCCTTTCCAAAACGTAATGCGTTCGGCCTCATCTTTTGCGACGCGCACTTCGCTTGCACCGCATTCATTTAATACTTTTTTTACCGTGTTTATATTTTCGTTAACTTCGGCTTCGCTGCCATCTAATTCGCATAATAAAATAGCTGCCGCATCGGTAGGGTAACCCGCGTGTACAAAATCTTCTGCGGCTTTAATGGCAAGCTTATCCATCATTTCAAGTCCGGCGGGAATAATGCCCGCAGAAATAATATCGCCCACCGCTTTTCCGGCTTTTATTAAATCATCAAAGGCGGCGAGAATAACGTTTGCGGTTTCGGGTTTAGCTAATAATTTCACGCTCACTTCCACTATCACCCCGAGCATACCTTCGGAGCCGGTCATTAATGCTAACAAATCATAACCGGGTGAATCTAAACCCGCGCCGCCGATAGTCAGTAGTTCACCTTCGATGGTGATGATTTTTAATTGTTGAATATTGTGCACGGTTAAGCCGTATTTTAAACAATGCACGCCGCCAGAATTTTCGGCAACATTGCCGCCAATCGAACAGGCAATTTGTGAGGATGGGTCGGGCGCATAATATAAACCGTATTGCGTAACCGCTTCTGAAATTGCGAGGTTACGCACACCAGGCTGAACGCGGGCGATGCGTTGCACGGGATCAATATCGATAATGTTTTTAAATTTTACGAGGCTTAATAAAATGCCATTGGCAAGAGGCAGTGCGCCGCCAGATAATCCGGTGCCTGCACCGCGAGCCACAACTGGTACATTTAATTCGTGGCAGAGTTTTAAAATGTTTTGAACTTGTTCGATCGTTTGCGGCAATGCAACGGCGAGTGGAATGTCGCGATAGGCAGATAAACCATCGCATTCGTAGGGGTGTAAATCTTCGCGGTGATGTAAAACAGATTCAGCCGGCAGAATATATTCGAGCCGGCTGATTAATTTATTTTTATCAATTGTTGCTGTCATAGTGGGGGAGCTTATTACAGTTAAGTCATCTTATTATTACAAACAACTATTCGGAAAAAATCGTTTCTATTTAATTTATTATAAATGAAAATTTTTTAGAATGGATTAACTTTCAAACTCAGCATTGTGATAAATATTTTGCACATCGTCGCAATCATTTAGCGCAGCAATAAAACCATCAAAAAATTCCACATCTTCACCGGTAACGGTGCAGTGGGTTTGCGCAATGTAAGTAATTTCATCCATTTCAAAATCAATATCGGTAAAGGTATCTTGCAGCGCGGTGCGCACTTTATTGAATTCGGTGTTGGGCGCAAGCACGGTGATTAAACCGTCTTCGTTTTCAATGTCAGTCACATCTACGTCTTTTTCCATTAAGGCTTCAAGCACCGCTTCTTCGTCGTCATGCTTAAAAACAAAAATGGCTTGATGATCGAACATGTGACTGACCGTGCCCTGGGTGCCAATTTTTGCGTGATTTTTTACAAAGCACTGGCGCACATCGGTAAAGGTGCGATTGTTGTTGTCGGTTAAGCAATCAACAATAACCATGCAACCACCGGGGCCAAAGCCTTCGTATTGCGCTAAAACAAAATCTTCGCCCGCGCCCCCTTCGGCTTTTTTTAGGGCGTTATCAATAACGTGTGCGGGAACCTGTTCTTTTTTGGCTTTTTCGATTAAACGTCGCAGAGACAAATTTGAATCAATATCGGCACCACCATTTTTGGCCGATACATACAGCTCTTTTCCATAGCGCGAATACAGCTTGGCTTTTGCGCCCTGTGTTTTAGCCATTGAGGCTTTACGGTTTTCAAAATGTCTGCCCATTTGAATCAATCTCTATATTTATTATTGATGCTAATTTTAACGGTATAGAGGGCGAGATACTAGCCCAAATTATTCGTTGATCAGGCTAACGGTGGTTTCTGCGGATTGTTTATCAATGTAAAAACGTAACTCACAGCATTCATTTTGTGTGTCGAGTGGGGTGGGGTCGTCGGCGCAGCTACAGCCGGCGATAATGCCAGTGTAAAAAATACGGGTTTTAATGTTGATATGTGTGTGGGTTTCGCTGCTGTTATTTACAATTGCGCTGATGGGCTCATCGCTCACATAGCTACTCAGCGATAAACCTTTTTGCAGGGGTAAATGTTTGTGCGCTAATGCGCCAACTTCCTGTTTAAATGTGGGAGTGAAGTTATCAGTTTTCCAGGCTTTTAAAGAGGCATTTAATTTAAACATGATGATTAACTTTTTAGCCAGGTGATGGCTTTTTCATTATCGTCAAAATATTTAATTTCACCCGAGATAAACCACGAGCCAACTTTAGCCGTGATTTCCTGCCAGTTTTTATTTCCGTAAATCGCAATTTTTTTAAATTCGTTATTGTGTTTAAGGCCAAATTTAAAATCATCCCAGGCAGCACGTAATTCCCAGCCCTCTAATTCGGTGCCGTCAATTAATACATCGATTTTAGGTTGAGTAACACCGTTGAGTGCGGCATCGACTAATGGGTTTATGATTTCATAATCTTTATGTGTAAGTGTGCCAACGGCTTTTAGTTTTAAAAAGAAGTGTGATTCAATGCGTTCAATACCAATAGATAAACCGTGTGTTTGCGTAGACATTTTGTATGCTCCTCATGATATGATAAATAATATTTTTAGCGAAAAATAATAACATGATTTTACACAGTCAGTTTACACCTGCCAGCGGTTTAAGCAACGCCCATTTACAAACCTTATTGCCGATTTTGTTGCGTAAAAATTTAAAGTTTAAAGGCGTAAAACAAAGGCTGGAATTAGACGATGGTGATTTTCTGGATTTAGTCTGGACAGAAAAACCGGCCAACAATGCAGCGCAAAAAAACAAACCCATCGTGATTGTGTTTCATGGCTTAGAAGGCTCAATCCATTCACCCTACGCAAAGGGCATGATGTTGGCTATAAAAGCGCGCGGTTGGATTGGGTTGCTAATGCACTTCAGGGGATGCTCTGAATTTGATAATCGTTTAGCACGAACTTATCACAGCGGAGAAACCGCCGATGCAAAACAGTTACTTAATTGGTTAAAAAAACATTACGCTAACGCAAATTTGGCGGCCGTGGGGTTTTCGTTAGGTGGAAATATGCTGCTAAAGTTGCAGGCGGAGTTAGCTGAAGCGTCGCCATTTAACGCGGTTGTTAGTGTGTGCGCGCCGTTGCAATTAGATGCCTGTGCCACACGCTTAAATAGCGGTTTTTCAAAAATCTATCAAATGTATTTATTGTTTTATTTAAAACAAAAATTACGCACTAAATCAACGCAACATGATTATAAAAAATTAATCAATTTTGATGTGAATAACGTACATAAAATAAAAAACTTTTGGACATTTGATGATAAAGTGACAGCGCCCCTACATGGATTTTTAGGTGCAGATGATTATTATAAACAGTGCAGTTCACGCCAGTATTTGAAAAACATAAAAAATCCCAGTTTGATTTTATTGGCGCTCGATGACCCTTTTATGCTGCCGGAAATTATTCCTGAAGAAGCCGAGTTGTCAGCTACAACACAATTAGAATTAAGTTTAACGGGCGGGCATGTTGGGTTTATTAATGGCACAGTTTTAAAACCGAAGTATTGGCTAGAAGAACGCGTGCCGGAATTTTTATCGGAATTTATTTGATGGGCAATGACGGTTCAGTTTAACGAAAAAATAAATTATTTTTTATCGCGTTTCCTCGCTCTGCGTCACTAGTGTCCGGTTTAAATATTAATCAAAGCTTTAAGTTGTTGATGTTAATTAGCAAATGTCATTTGAACGTGAATGTAGACTCAAAAAATGAAAAACCTTAAAGTCGTCATTCCGGTATGCTTTTGAGCCGGATCAATTCGTTTGGAACGAATTTAAACAGGCTATGCCTGGCCCGAAGGGTGAACCACATGGATGTGGTTCATAATCCAGTGACTGTTGTTTGCTCAAAGTCGCTGGATCCCAGCCCAATGTATATTAACAGGGGCACGCTGGGATGACATGTTTGTTTATGCTTTATTGGTAGCCTGATTATTTTTGATGGTTTTATATTTTAACCGGACAGTAGTAGTGACGCTCTGCATGGGAACGCATATAGGCTTAGATTTAAACCAGCTGCAAGCGCAAAATACCTTCCATTTTTTCAGCGGTTTCAGACTTGCCTGTGCGGCTGTCACCCACTAAAGCAATAGTAATGCTGACTTCTTCCGGCGGCGTTTTAGATTGTTCACGTTTTTCTAATGCAGTGGATTTGATTAAATCAATTAAGTCGTCTGCCAGTTTAACCGGACCTTCTTGCTCAACCTGATCGCGATCGTTAAAACCGCAACGGGTTAAATCTTCATCGGTATTACCTTCGTAAACACCCGCCATTAACTGGCTATGTGCAACACCCACTTTAAGTTCTGAACGATTAATTAAAATATTCATATCGCCAATAAAACCTTTTTCATTTTTCGAAAACTTTTCAAACAGAGCGGGGTGTAAAATATTATCTTCGTTGTCTTTTAAAAGCGGGAAGGGGTTGGCCCAGTAACTACTTTCTTTTGCGCCGCGATGGGTTTGTGTTGAACCCGCGGCAACTCGTTCGCCGAGTTTGAAATGTTGCAGCGCATCTTCAATATGCATGTCCGCTTTTACCGTGCTTTCATCGTTTTCGATTAAGGTGAAATTGTTCATATATAAAAGAATATCGAGAGGGTCGTTGCGATACAGTTCATCAACTTCCGTTACCGGCACAATTTGTCGTGCGTTGGAGCCGGTCTCTTTGTTGTAACCCACTTCGCGTCCGGCCATTTGCATTTTCGCCTGTTCGCTAAAACCGTCGAGGCAGGCAAATGCACCGGTTTCGGTGCCGCAGAAAATCGGTCGCGTAATGTTGTCGCCTTCTAATTTCGTTAAACTTATTTTGCCCATGTCGTCGGCTTTAATTAGCATTTCGGCAATGTAAGGTGTGCCGTGATCGAAGCGCACAACGTAACGTGTGCAACCACAGTGCAAAGGTAAATCGCCATTTAAAATGGCCAGCACATTGTGCAATGTTAAAATGGGTTTTTTTGCGTAGCCAAAATATTTAAGCTCGTCAATATTCGGCACAACGCCAATTAATAAGTTGCTGTCTGTGTCGTGGTAATAACCTAAATCTTTTTCTTCTGCATTGGGGTCGCCAAAGAAAAAGATGCCATCGGGTTTGCGGTTGCCGGTGATGTCGTCTATTTTTGCAAACGGAAACAGGTTGAGTAAACCGGGTTCCATTTCGATGCAACCGCGCGATTTGTGAATGAAGGTAATAATTAATGATGTGCCCACTTGTAATGGCACGGATACCCAATCATCAATTTGAAATTTTCCTAAATTAATGGGGTTATGTTTAAGCTCGTAAAAAGGTTTGGCGCGTTTGTTCGATGGGGTGGAATAATCGACGCCGGTTTTCATATCGGCGGCAACGGTTAAGGGCACGTGAGCCAGCAGTGAATAATCGGCAGGGTAATTAAAGTAATGCCCAGAAATTTCACCCGCGGTAATATTCGGCGAAGCGTCCATTCCCGGTGTGCGGCGCACGCCCTGATCTAAATTAACTTTATCGAGCAACTGGCGACGGGTTTCTAAAATCAAATCGGCTAAACGATGGGCTTTGTCGGTGACTTTATTTTTAACGGTTTGTGTGGTTTCCAGCCCCGTTGACACCACATCATTTTGCAAACGTACAAGGCGTGTGTAACCCGAGCCGCGATAATGGTGAAATGCGCCGTCCATAAAACGCATGAGCTCGCGGCCTTTTTCTTTTTTATTGTCGGCTTCAAATTCATCGGTTTCTAAAATTTTTATAATATCTCGTGTGCTAACGTTATTAATGAAGTCGATTTTATTATGCGCTTCATCACGGCGTCGCTCTGAGCGGCTTTCTAAATCGTTAATAAACTCTTGCTTATAAATTTTAAGAAAGCGAGCAAAGGCTAAGCTGCGCAGGAGTTGACTCGGCGTGTTACAGCCATCGCGAATTTCAAGAATTTGTTTCATTTAGTTACCAACAATTATCAAAGAGGTTAGAAAATTTTTGCTATTTTAAACCTATCGAGAGTGGGCTACCAATTAAGTGGATTGAGAGCGCTATTAAAAAAATTATTGAGTGAGCATTGGCACATAAAAACGGGGTATACTCTTTCTTAACTTTTGTAAGATTAAGGGCTTACATAATGGGGGGGAATAAAGCCGTGAAATCATCCACACTCTGGCATCAATTTAAACGCTTTATGGTGCTTGAATTCGATTGTGTTAGCCGCGCCGAAAAGCTGGTTGCCACCTTGGGTGGCATCGTCGGCATTACACTGGTTTCACTGGTGAGCTTTCAGGTTTCTGGCGCCGCGGGCTCCGCGCTTATTGTGCCGTCGATGGGGGCATCCGCGGTTTTATTATTTGCCGTGCCCCACGGCAAATTATCGCAGCCCTGGTCTTTATTGGGCGGGCACGTTATTTCTGCATTGGTTGGTGTGAGCTGTTATCAGTTGTTTGGCGACACTTACATTGCGGCGGGTTTAGCGGTGGGTATTGCCATTGGTGCGATGCATGTTTTTAACTGCATTCACCCCCCTGGCGGTGCAACGGCATTGGCCGCGATTATTGGTGGGCCGGCCATTCATTCGTTGGGTTATTCCTATGTTTTATCGCCGATACTGTTAAATGCACTCATTATATTATCGGTGGCCATTGCCTTTAACGGGCTCTTTGCGTGGCGACGCTACCCCGCTGCCATCATGATGCGCTTTACCGATAAACCCGTAAAAGTGGCGACGAATACAGTTGGCGGGCAGGCCAATCAAATAAATAAAAAAGCCATTGAGCAAGCCATCAGTGATATGGATTTGGTGATGGATGTGACGATCGAAGATTTACAACGGGTTATTCAATTAAGCCTTAATCACGCGCAACACCAAAAAATGAGCAGCGAACAAATAAAGTTGGGGCATTATTACACTAATGGCTTGCATGGTACGCAGTGGTCGGTGCGCAGCATTATTGATGAATCAACATCGACTCATGCTAAAAATGACATGGTTATTTATCGCGTAGTTGAAGGCCACGGGTTTAACACCGCAGACAGTTGCACACGCCAGGCATTTGCTGATTGGGCAGAGCGCGAAGTGTTTCCAAATAATGAGGGTGATACCTAAATCTTAAATTTTTTGTCACAAGGTATTATCGAGACAGAAATAAAGGATACTCACATAACGGTATCTCAATCAGCTGTGGGTGCGAATTTATTCGCACCCACAGCTTTAAAAAGCGCATTCTTTTAAACCGACCTGTTAATAATTAAATAAAAAATAAATGAAAATAATTTATGAATTCAACAATTTCTTTTAGCAGATTGGGTTTGTCACCCGATATTTCTAAAGCCGTAAAAGAAAAAGCCTATACAACGCCAACGGCAATCCAGCAAAAAGCCATTCCCATTATATTACAGGGAAAAGATTTAATGGCCGCCGCCCAAACCGGCAGCGGAAAAACAGCGGCGTTTACTTTGCCCATTTTAGAAAAATTAATAAAAAATAAATCGGCTGCGGCTAATCAGGCACGAGTTTTAATATTAGTGCCAACGCGTGAACTGGCCGCGCAAATTGGTGAGAGTGTTGAGGTTTATGCAAAATATTTAACGTTGCGTTCAGCGGTGGTTTTTGGCGGCGTTAAAATTAATCCGCAAATGATGAAGCTGCGCAAAGGGGTTGATATTTTAGTGGCCACCCCTGGGCGACTGCTTGATCTTTATAATCAAAATGCGATTAGATTTAATCAGTTAGAAATTTTAGTTTTAGATGAAGCCGACAAAATGCTTAACATGGGTTTTATTAATGAGATTAAAAAAATATTAACCCTCATTCCAAAGCAGCGTCAGAACTTAATGTTTTCAGCTACGCTTTCCAATGAGATTCGAGAATTGGCAAAGGGCTACACGACAAATCCAGTAGAAATTTCGGTTGCGCCACACAACACAATGCCAACAACCGTAAGCCAATGGATGCACCCTGTCGATAAAAAGAAAAAGTCGGCACTACTGGGTTATCTAATAAAACAAAACAACGGGCAACAAGTGCTGGTGTTTTGTAAAACAAAACAGGGTGCAAATAAATTAACAAACTATTTAGAAAACGAAAATATTAAAGCCGTTGCGATTCATGGAAATAAAAGTCAGGCGATGCGCACTAAAGCATTGGCTAGCTTTAAACAGAAAAAGGTGCAGGTTTTAGTGGCAACCGATTTAGCAGCCAGAGGTTTAGATATTGAACAATTGCCCCAGGTAGTTAATTTTGATTTGCCCAATGTAACAGAAGATTATATTCACCGAATGGGGCGCACCGCAAGAGCCGGTGAAATTGGGCAGGCGATCTCTTTAGTGAGTGCAGATGAGTTTGATTCGTTAACCGATATTGAACATTTAATCAATAAATTATTACCGCGAAAATTAATAGATGGCTTTGAACCGCAACACGATGTACCCGAATCACGATTATGGCGAAAACCCAAAAAGCCCAAAAAACCGAAGAAACCTAAAAAAAACAAACTAGATAATAAAGATGGGCAGCGGGTGGGTGAGAATACTAAAAAAAATAAAACATCAACAAATGATGGGTCGCAACCCCCTAAACGTAAGTTTAAAAATAAATAAACTAACTGTGCTGATGATTGAAATGTAGGTGCGAATTTATTCGCATGGCTTTCTGAGTTGTGAGATAAAAAAAGTCAAAATATTTTGCCGCGAATGAACGCAAAACACGCAAATTTATTTATGTTTGTTCGCCTGCGGCGAACGGCACACTAATAACCTGCTTTGCTTTTATTTGCGTAAATTAGCGTTCATTTGCGGTAAAGTTTTTTGATTTTAATAAGGAAGAACAAAAATATAAATTTAGAAATGCACGAGCCTGGATTGGTTAAATGTAGGTGCGAATTTATTCGCATGTGAGTTGTTACTTTATCTTTTTATTTTTTCTTGACCTTTTACGCATCATTTAACTCGGCATTAAAAAATCTCTAAAATAGTTTTTCGCACTTAGCTATAGTGTCAGAATAATTTTTTAATTAAAATTAATGGATTGAAGCGATGAACTGTTGCCGCCCTCACCCCAGCCCTCTCCCAGAGGGAGAGGGGGCAATAAATTGAAACAGAACGTCGCGATCCCCTCTCCCTTTGGGAAGAAGGGGCAATAAGTTTAAACACGGCGTCTAGATCTCCTCTCCCTTTGGAGAGGGTTAGGGTGAGGGAAGGGGTACCAGTGAATTAAAATATTGAAAGGATATTAAGATGATTTTAGAAGTGGCAATACTTAACATTAAACAATCAAAAAGCGCAGAATTCGAAGCGGTCTTTAAAAAGGCGCAGTTAATTATTAGTTCAATGCCCGGTTACATTTCGCATGAATTGCAAAAATGCATCGAGCAAGAAAATAAATATATACTTTTAGTTCATTGGGAAAAATTAGAGGATCACACAAAGGGGTTTCGCGAGTCGTCTGAATACTTAATCTGGAAGGAAGTGCTGCATCATTTTTATGAGCCTTTTCCCGAAGTAGAGCATTATCAAATGATTGTTAATGGGCGTGAAGAATAAGGTTATTCACTTTCTTATTTTTAAAAGTGGAGTAGAATAAAAATAAATCAGGTGAGACCTTTGCACGAAACAAGAATAATTAAAAAACATCGTCATTCTCGGATGCCTGTGTCGGAGATGACGAAAAGTGTTTCGTGCAAAGATCTCTAGGTATATATAAAATAAAATGCTGTAAATTAAGAGGCCTATTATGTCAAAAGTTATATTATCTTTAGATGGTGGTGGTATTCGCGGTGCGGCAACAGCACAGTTTTTAATGCACGTGGAAGGCGTGTTACAAACTAAAAATACATCACTTCGTGAATGTGTCGATTTTTATGCGGGCACGAGCACCGGTAGTATTATTTCGCTGGCGTTAGCTACAACCAATATGACAATGGTTGAGATTTGTAATCTATATAATTTTGATACGGCAGCACAAATTTTTTCTGAAAATAAAGGTCTGTTTGAAATTGACGGAATTAACGCACCTAAGTTTGAAGCGAGTGGTAAAACCACTGTGCTAAAAGATAATTTAGGTGACGCGAAAATTGGTGATGTTGGTGCAGACAAACATGTGTTAGCCGTCGCCTATGCAATTGAAGAGCGCCGCCCCGTCGTTATTAAATCAACCAAAGCCGCGCATTTAAGTTTGCGCTCTTGTGATGTTGCAGATGCATCCAGCGCTGCACCCACTTATTTTCCCACAAAGGAAATCGAGCTGCCGCCCGAAGATGATGAGCATTGGCTGATTGATGGCGGCGTGATTGCGAATAACCCAACAATGTGCGCTGTTGCCGAAGCGCGACGTGTTTGGAGTGATGTGTCTTTAAGTGATATGTATGTGCTTTCTATTGGCACCGGGTTTATGACACGAAAAATTAATGGTCCGGAGTCGAGAAAATGGGGCAGCCTTCAATGGATGTTGAAAGGTAAAATAATGGAGATTGTTACCGATGAAAGCATTTGTGCTTATCAATGTATGACAATAATGGATCAGGGAAATTATATTCGTGTTAATGCCAGGTTGTGCGCACAACCGGGTTTGCCGCAGTCACCCGACGATGCAATGGATGATGTGAGTAAAACCAATATTAAACGCCTTAAACAGTTGGGCGATTTCTGGTTTAGCCAATATGGTACAGCGACGGTTGAATTATTAACGGGAACGTATAACGGGCCATCACTGGATAGAATTGATCCTGTTACCGGTAAGCCAGTAACTCGAAATTAAATTTTATTAAAAAATAGTTGAAGAGTACGAATTGAATGTAGGTGCAAATTTTTTTGCACGATTTGTATTACGTGAGTTTATGCAAACAGATTCGCATCTACATACTCTAATCTCTTGTATAAAAAATATAAATAATATAAATAATTAAGGAGGCGTTATGGATTTGAACGAAAAATTATCTGCACATTTTACATTGGCAGAAATGATTAAATCAGAAACAGCAGCAAGAAAAGGTATTGATAATATGCCGCCGGATGATTTAATTCCTAAGCTGAAACATTTATGCGAAGAATTATTAGAGCCGATTAGAAATCACTACGGTGTGCCGATTCGACCCAACAGCGGATATCGAGGGGTTGAGTTAAATAAAGAAGTCGGTGGTTCGAAAACATCTCAACATTGCAAAGCCGAAGCGGTTGATGTTGAAGTGCCAGGGGTTACGAATTACGATTTGGCCGTTTGGATTAAAGATAATTTAAAATTCGATAAACTTATTTTAGAATTTTATCAGCCAGGTGTGCCAGGTTCGGGTTGGGTGCATGTGAGTTTAAAAGCGGATGAAGAAGTGAATCGTGAAGAGGTTTTAACTTACAGCAACCGAACTTTTAGTAACGGTTTGTTAGCATAAAAATTTTAATGTAGGTGCAAATTTATTCGCACATAATCTGCGTGATATAAATCGTGCGAATAAATTAGCATCTACATTTTGTGCATAAAAATCGGCTAAATTATATTAACGTGTCCTGTAGCTTCACCTGTTTTTTCAACGGGCAGTATGTGCCTTCGTCACTTTTTCCGAGCATATCGTAAATAGCATCGATGGCCATTTCTTCGTGAGCAAAAATATGTTGTTCGCCGATAACATTGTTTAAACCAGTGGCGTGTAACACGTCTAAAACTTGGCGCTTAAGTCCGCTGAAAACAATGGTGATATTATTGTCAGCTAAACGTTCCACTAAATGATGTAGCACTTCTTCGCCTGATGCATCTATTTCATTAATTGCATCGCCCACCACTAATAAATATTTTGCATCAGGATGTTCGGCAACCGCTTTTAACATGGCATCTTCAAAATAAGAGACGTTAGCGAAATACAGCGAGCCATCAAAACGCACCGCAATAATATTTTCATCCATCGGTAAATCTGTGTGCACATTTAAATCGCGCAAAGTGCCATCTTTATATCTGCCGAGCAATGCAACGCGAGGGCGCATGGTGCGATATAAATATAAAATAATGGCAAGTGAAGCACCAATCATAATGCCGTGATCTAATTGTGGTGCAGCACCAATGGTGGCGATGAAAGTGATAATGGCGGCAATGCCGTCATGTTTGCTGGTGTGCCAAATATGTTTAACGGCTTTAAAATTAATTAAGCCGAACACGGCCATAATAACAACGGCGGCTAATGTGGCTTTGGGAAGATGATAAAGCAGCGGCGTTAAAAATAATAAAGTAATTAAAACCAGGGCGGCGGTGACGACCGATGAAAACCCGGTTTTTGCGCCGGCGTTTAAATTAACCGCAGAGCGTGAAAATGAACCCGAGGACGGATAAGATTGAAAAAAGCTGCCGGTGATATTGCCTAATCCCTGACCGATCAATTCCTGATTGGGATCGACGCGGTTTTTGGTTTGCGCCGCCATCGCTTTGGCAATGGAAATGGCCTCCATAAAACCCACCAGTGAAATAATAACGGCACCCACTAACAGGCTGGAAATCGCATCGTAACTAAATGCGGGCATGGCAAAACCAGGCAGGCCTTCGGGAATGTTGCCCACAACTTTGCCGCCGATGCCTTCAAAATCTATTAAATAACTCACCACCGTTGTTGATAACACGGCAACGAGAACGCCAGGAAACCGGGGTAGAAAACGCTTCATGCCAATTAAAATGGCAAAAGAGGAGACGCCCATAATTAGAGTGGGAATGTGGGTTTTATCGATATTTTGAATCACCCCTAAAATGCGTACTGTGAGAAAATGATCGCTGGCGTCACCGGGCATCTCTACGCCGAATACTTTTGAGATTTGCGTTAAACCGATAAACAACGCGGCGGCATTGGTGAACCCGACAATAACCGGATGCGATAAAAAATTAACAATCGCGCCGAGTTTGAACAAGCCCAATGAAAACTGAAAAATTCCCACAAGCAGGGTAAGCAACATGGCGGTGGGAATAAACAGCGCCATAAATTCTTCCTGCGTGTAGTTGGGTTCGAGCATGTGAATAACGACCGGCGTTAAAATAGTGGCGGTCATGGTGGAGACAACGGCAACCGGCCCCGTGCCCAGCTGACGAGACGAGCCCCATAGGGCCGCAATAAATACGGGAACGAAGGCAATATATAAACCGTAAACCTCGGGCAAGCCCGCCAGCGTGGCGTATGCCATAGATTGGGGGATGAGTACGAGGGCAACGGTGAGGCCGGCAATGAGGTCGGCGCGGAGAATTTTTGGGTCTTTTAGCTCATGAATCCAGGTTAAAAATGGAAAGATTTTATTAAGCATAGAGATCCTCGATTCAGCTAGGTTTTTTGAGAGCTGAATAATACCCTATATTAGACTTGTTTAACATTGGCTTGTGGGGTTTTTTATGGGTATTTTGTGGGTTATCGTTGTGCTTTGTTTGCAAAACACAGCGTCAAATTATAACTTAACGCATTATTTTTAATGCAAAGTAAGGGACTAAATTTAAAACAAGAATCGCTATTTTGTAATTGCCTAAATATTGAAAATATAAAATATTTAGCTTGTCGGTTTTTATGTCGGTTAATTGGTTATGCAATGTTGTGATTTGAGTTTTTAGCAAGACGATGATTAACGATGAAATCAAAAGAATCGAAAGATTGATGATAAGGCACCAACCTAAAAAAGTGGTGAGTTGTTCGATGGTAAACATGTTAACTCCATTTTGGTTGGTTTTAAAAAAATGAGTTTGATAATGCTCGTAATTAGTAAAAAATATTTGCTCTTAAGTCAGTGATGTTTTGTTATTGTTTAAAAATATATTTTGGTATATTTTATCACTGCTATCCCGTTAACTTAAAAAGTGCGGTCATTCCTGCGCAGGCATGACAATGTTTTCAGGTTAACAGGCAGAGCCGTGATTTAAAATACAGATGTTATTTTTCTCGCTCATGCTGGCACTGCCAGCAAAAATCAAAAGAAGCATTGTTCGTTTCATTGCAAACAGGGCATACCCAGTCTGCTGCATTTTTTGTGGTTTGTAAATTATTTATGAGTTGCATTGCGCGATCGTAATCTGCATCTTTTTCTACCCATACTTCTAACCAAGTATCGAAAGGCGATAAACCACCCGCACCTCCAGCGACATATTCATTTTTAAGAAATATTTCGATGCCTGCATTTTGGATAATGTTTTTAATGTTGCTAACTAAAAAACGATTTTCGTTTGTGTAAATTAGTTTCATAAAAAATTATTTATTTCCCGATCCCCAAATTTTAGCCACGGCTCGATTATTGCCAATTAAGCCAATGAGTAAACTTAACAAACCTGCGCCACCAAAAACCACAACCGGAATTAAATAGCCTATGTCTTCACCCTGCGCTAAAAAAAACACCGCCGTTGCTAATCCTGAAAATAATATTCCCATTATAATTAAAACCGTGCGATGTGATTTTTTATATGCGTAAGTTTCATTGCCCGATTCAAAAAGTGATAAAACAGGGGAGAAAATTTGTCGTAAAAATAATTTCATTTAGTTTAGTTCTTGCCAGGAAATTTCGCACTCACCTAATTGAGTTGCAATGTAAGCGGAATTTCCTGTAATGGTGACAGAAAAATCCATCGTGCGCTCAACCAGTTTGGCGAGGGTTAAAATACCAGCCCATTCAAAACGAAAAAACTCGGCGTTTAGTTGGTTAAATTTATTAGCATCCTGATCCCACCAAACATCGGATTTTGTATTGAAGCTATACACTTTAACTGCGTGCGCTACACGGCCGGCTTTTTTAATTCTGTCAACCGCGGGTTCGCCAATATCTATCCACAATGAAATTTGTTCGTCGAGTGTTTTTGCCCAAATGTCAGGTTCCTCTACATTGCTTAAACCTTTGGTAAAGGTTAAAAATTCCTGTGCATTGATGCAATAGGCTAACACGCGAACCATCATGCGTTCCGTGTTTTCAGAAGGGTGTTGTGCAACGGTTAAATTGAGAGTGCTGTAATAGTCTCGATTTAAATCAGACAATGAAATTCTAAATTTAAATATAGTGGGTTTTATTGCCATTTACACGTCTCAAAAAAAATAATCAGTAGATTGGTTTGGGTAATATAAAGCTTACTTAATAAAAAAGCCAGCTCATATTTTTTTAGTGTGATTGGTTTAGGGTGGAAAAAATATTGAATTTTTATTTGTTTATTTTAAAATAATTAATTTATGCATCTGTTGGTTGAATTCTACAATATTAAATTCACTGCGTAATATTCCTAAGCAATTGGCACATAAACAGTCATCATGTTTTTGAAAGATATAATCACGCTGTTGTTGATTGAGTTTTACGGTTTCGCATTGGCAATTAAGAATATCACCCGATTTGCATTCGAAGGGGTGGTTGCAGCGGGGGCAGGTTTTTATTTCGTGTTTTTGCATTTTAGTTTAAATGGCGCTGTAGGTGTGAATTTATTCGCACAAAAATAAATTCACACCTACAGTTTATCCGCATTTACTATCGCCACAATTCAAACAGGTCATGCAGCCATCCATAAGTATGGTGGCTTTTGTGTTGCATTTTTTGCAGAGTTGCGAGCCTTCAGGAAAACCGCCGTTATCTGCGCTGCTTGAATTCGCTGCGCTTTGTTGTTTCTCATACTCTGCACGTTTTTCATCCATTATTTTTCGTTGATGATCGTCGGGGCCGTCATCTTTTATTAAGCCAATCATTTTCATGTGTGACTCAATTGACTCACCAATTTCAGCCACCAGCGATGGCATGAACTTTCCGCCTTTTTTAAAGTAGCCACCTTGCGGATCGAAAACCGCTTTAAGTTCTTCTACTAAAAAACACACATCGCCACCTTTTCTAAACACGGCGGAGATGACGCGGGTGAGTGCAACCACCCATTGAAATTGGTCCATACTTTTTGAGTTAATAAAAATTTCGTAGGGCTGTCGAGCTTCGTGGTCGGTGCCTTGATTTAAAATTACGTCATTAATGGTTACATAAAGTGCATGTACAGATAATGGCGTTTTTATTTTATAGGTCGAGCCCAAAAGCATTTCGGGGCGCTCTACATTTTCATGCATGATTTCCCGCTCAGGAATTGACGGCGTTTGCGCTTCTTCGTTTTCGTCTTCGTCTTTGACAACTTTGAATGCGACGATTTTTTTGTCGATTTTTGTGGCCATGGGCTTGTCCTGTTTTGCAGTGTTCATCTGTTTAACTTTTTAATCGCGGTGCATTATTTAAATAAATCGGATTTAAATAAATCGGGTTTAAATAAAACGTATTTAAAAATACACTGCGCCTTTCATTTTTATGAAATTAAAATGGCGCGAAAACGTAAATAAAAATGTGGGATGTCAGCCTACCAAACTGACACGCAAGTGAAATAATCGGTCTGCGTTTTTTTACGTTTCGCGTCAAACTCTGTTTAGCTTTTACGAATTTAAAACTTTCCGTAATAGCCTTCTTTTAACGCATCGAATAAATTTGCGGCGGTGTGAATTTCACCGTCGTAATCAATTTCTTCGTTGCCTTTTAATTCTACGGTTGAACCGTCGTCTAAAGTAAACTGATAAGTTGTGTTTTCTAAATCAGATTCTTTAACTAAAACGCCCTGAAAAACTTCGGGATTAAAACGGAAAGTGGTGCAACCTTTTAAACCTTTGTCATAAGCGTATTCGTAAATATTTTTAAAATCTTCAAACGGATAATCGGTTGGCACATTGGCGGTTTTTGAAATAGAGGAATCTATCCACAGTTGCGCAGCGGCTTGAATATCAACGTGTTGTTTTGGTGTGACTTCTTCGGATGAAATAAAATAATCCGGCAATTGCTCATCTTCGTTTTCGCTGTAAGGCATGGCGTTTGGGTTAACCATGGCGCGATAAGCGAGCAGCTCGAATGAAAACACATCGATTTTTTCTTTGGTTTTTTTGCCTTCACGAATGACGTTGCGCGCATAGTGGTGTGCAAAGCTGGGTTCGATGCCGTTGCTGGCATTATTGGCGAGTGACAGTGAAATGGTGCCGGTGGGTGCAATGGAACTGTGGTGCGTAAAACGGCAACCGTGCTCAGCCATTTCATCAACTAACTCGGGATTGGCTTCGGCCATGCGCTGCATGTAGCGACTGTATTTTGCGTGCAACACTTTGCCTTTAATTTTATCGCCAGCGGTGTAGCCGTCGTCAATCATTTCGGG
>UOFH01000193.1_pt1 | contig 18393 bp, 13 predicted proteins | sample 1988451 | NCBI WGS metagenome assembly UOFH01 (sample SAMEA4712194, study PRJEB27164) | hydrothermal vent metagenome | biome: marine basaltic hydrothermal vent biome; feature: marine hydrothermal vent; material: mineral | place: Pacific Ocean | collected 2011-06-14/2011-07-23 | depth 1689 m | reverse complement strand
GCCGCCATACAACCTGCACCCGCAGAGGTTACTGCTTGTTTATAAATTTGATCTGCCACATCGCCCGCTGCAAAAATGCCCGGAATAGACGTGGCGGTTGCATTGCCTTTACTGCCCGCATTAACGCTGATGTAACCGTTGTCCATGTCGAGTTGACCCGCAAATATATCGGTGTTGGGTTTGTGGCCAATGGCAATAAACACACCGGCTAAATCAATATCTTTGGTGCTGTCATCTTTGGTGCTTTTTATGCGGATGCCGGTTACGCCACTGTCGTCGCCCAAAACCTCATCTAATGTATTGTTCCATTCAATGGTGACATTACCGTTTTCTGCGCGTTCTTTTAAACGATCAGCGAGAATTTTTTCTGAGCGAAATTGATCTCTGCGATGCACAACCGTCACGTGGTCTGCAATGTTGGCTAAATATAAAGCTTCTTCAACCGCTGTGTTGCCGCCACCGATAACCGCGACGTTTTGTCCGCGATAAAAAAATCCGTCGCAGGTTGCACAGGCCGAAACGCCTTTGCCTTTAAACGCTTCTTCGGATTCCATGCCTAAATACATCGCGCTTGCGCCGGTGGCAATGATGAGTGCATCGCAGGTGTATTCGAATGAGTCGCCGCTTAATTTAAAAGGGCGAGCATTTAAATCGGTGGTGTGAATGTGATCAAAAATAATTTCGGTGCCAAAACGCTCGGCGTGGGCTTTCATGCGCTCCATTAACTCGGGACCTTGTACGCCTTCGTTGTCACCTGGCCAGTTATCGACATCGGTGGTGGTGGTGAGTTGCCCCCCCATTTCCATGCCCGTGACAATCACCGGATTTAAGTTGGCTCGTGCCGCATAAACCGCTGCCGAATAACCCGCAGGGCCGGATCCTAAAATTAATAGTTTACAATGTTTGTTGTCACTCATGAATTTCTCCAAAAAATAGCGGTCATAAAATGGGCCGAAAAAGCGTCTGCTGGAATATTGGCCGGTATTCTAACAAAAGATTCTTAAGGCGTCCTTAGGCTTTAAGGTTTTTAAGTTAAAGAATAAAGACAACGCGAATGCACGCTAAAACCCGCAAATAACCGCTATAAAACATTAAGGCTTTATATTGCGTACTTAGCGGTCATTTGCGTTTTTCGCGTTGTCTTTTTCTTTTCAAATATCAGTATCCTTTATTTTTTCCTCAGTAGTAAATCACGTTAAGTAAGGGCTTTTCACGAAACACGCACAGCGTAAAACGGCAAATAAATAAAACAGGAAACGCAAATATGAAAATAGGCATTCCCAAAGAAACCAAAACACTCGAAGGGCGGGTGGCGTTAATTCCCGATGCCTGCGCGGTGTTAATTCGTCAGGGCAATACCGTGTATTTAGAAACCGGTGCGGGTGAATTAAGCGGTTATAAAGATGCGCAATATAGTGCCCACGGCGTGAATATTATGCCCGATGCCGCGCAGTTGTATGCGGCGGCGTGTTTAATTGTGAAGGTGAAAGAACCCATTGAAAGTGACTTACAGCATTTACGCAAACAACATATTTTATTTTGCTATTTGCATCTGGCCGCCAATCTCGTTCTCACACAAAAATTATGCGAAATCGGTTTAACTGCCATTGCGTTTGAAACCGTCACCGATGAGGCGGGGCGTTTGCCGTTGTTAAAACCCATGAGTGAAATTGCCGGCACACTGGCGGTGCAAATTGGTACGCATTTGCTGCATCAACCCCAGGGCGGCAAGGGCTTAATGTTGGGTGGATTAGCCACCACAGAACCAGGCCATGTGGTGGTGTTGGGCGCGGGCGTGGCGGGCAGCGCATCGGCATCGCAGGCGGCGGCGGTGGGCGCACGGGTGACTTTGATTGATCGAGATGCATCGCGCTTTGCCGCATTATCGCAATCGCATTCAAACATTACCGGCGAGCTGGCTTCTGAAATTAATATCGCACAGGCGGTGAATGAAGCCGACTTGTTAATTGGCGCGGTGCTGTTGCCCGGTTTGCACGCGCCGCGACTGGTTTCCGAATCGCAGGTAAAATGTATGCAGCCAGGCAGCGTGATTATGGATATTTCGGTCGATCAGGGCGGCTGCATTGAAACTATCAAGCCCACAAATTACACCAACCCAACTTACCTCAAACACAATGTGCTGCACTTTGGCGTAACCAATATGCCAGGAGCCGTGCCGGTGACCGCATCGCAAGCGCTGTGTGCGGTAATTTTGCCCTATGTTCAACGCCTCTGCGAAGATGATTGGCAGCAACATAAAAATTTGCAGGATGGTATCAATGTACGTCACGGAAAAATAGATAACCCCTTGATAGAACAGGCATTAAAACAATAAACTGCAAGGTAGATTAAGCTGGTATACTTCGCTAAACATTAATTGCAAGGGCTCAAACATTGGCACAGGCGCGGCGTAAAAAAGACGATAAACCGTCAACTGGTCTCACCATTCATATTCACCGTGGCCTGCGCGAAGCCGCTTTATTTATACTGCTGGCCATTGCGCTTTTTGTGCTCACCGCATTAGTTACTCACAACAGTCAAGACCCGGGCTGGACCTATTCTGGCCCCGCCAGCCACATTAATAATATGGCGGGCGTCGTCGGCGCCTGGTTTGCCGATGTGCTGTATTCACTATTTGGCTACCTCAGTTATTTATTTCCGGTGATGATTGCTTACAGTGGCTGGCTGGTATTGCGTGAGCGCACTGACGAGGGCGAAATTAACTTTCAAATTTTAGGCCTGCGCTGGATTGGTTTTTTTATGACATTAGCCACCGGCTGCGCACTCACCAGTTTGCATTTTGTGATTCCGGTTGACGCATTGCCGGTTGATGGCGGCGGTATTTTAGGCCGCTGGATTGGCGATGCGATGGCGGCATCATTGGGTATTTTAGGATCAACACTCATACTACTGGCGATTTTTCTTGCCGGCGTTACGGTTTTCACCGGCCTGTCGTGGATTAGTTTAATGGACATGATTGGCGATGCATTGTTAAAAGCCTACGATGTTCTGCAATCCAAAATATATGCCTATAAAGAAATTCGCGAAGAAAAGAAAGAAGGTGAAATCGCCCGCGAATCCCGCGAAAAAGCGGTGAAAGCCGAAACCAAAAAGAAAGAATCGCGCAAGCAACCGGTGCGCATTGAGCCGGTTATTAATAAAGTGGAAGTCAGCGAGCGTCACTCCCGTGAAAGCCAAATTTCATTATTTGATGATACCAATGGCGGCGACACTGAATTGCCGCCGCTGCGTTTACTAGACGAAGCGGTGCGCTCGGGTAAAGGTTTATCAACCGATGCACTGGAAGCGTTATCGCGTTTGGTTGAAATTAAATTAAAAGATTTCAATATTGAAGTGGAGGTGGTGGCGGTGCATCCGGGGCCAGTGATTACGCGCTTTGAAATGCAACCTGCGCCAGGAATTAAAGCCAGCAAAATTACCGCGCTTTCAAAAGATTTAGCGCGTTCACTCTCGGTGCAATCGGTGCGCGTGGTGGAAGTGATTCCGGGTAAAACGTATGTGGGTTTAGAAATTCCAAACGAGCACAAAGAAATTGTTTCGTTAAGTGAAATTTTAATGTCCAAAGCTTACGACAAAGCTAACTCAGCATTAACGGTTGCGTTGGGTAAAGATATTTCCGGCCAACCGGTGGTTACCGATCTCGGAAAAATGCCGCACTTATTAGTGGCGGGTACAACTGGCTCGGGCAAGTCGGTGGGCATCAATACCATGTTGATTAGTTTGCTTTATAAAAGCACGCCCGAAGAAGTGCGCTTAATTTTAATCGACCCAAAAATGTTAGAGTTAAATGTGTACGATGACATTCCGCATTTATTAACGCCAGTGGTTACCGACATGAGCGAAGCGGCAAATGCTTTGCGTTGGGCGGTGGGCGAAATGGAAAATCGTTATAAATTAATGGCCGCATTGGGCGTCAGAAATATTACCGGCTACAATCGAAAAGTCACCGAAGCAATGGAGGCGGGTGAGCCCATTAAAGATCCACTTTTTGTAAAAGATGAATTACTCGGCGGCGATGAAGTGGCGCAAGATTTAAAACCTTTGCCATTTATAGTCGTTGTGGTCGATGAGTTTGCCGATTTAATTATGGTGGTCGGTAAAAAAATAGAAGAGTTAATTGCACGTTTAGCACAAAAGGCAAGAGCCTCGGGCATTCATTTAATTTTAGCCACGCAGCGCCCTTCGGTTGATGTGATTACGGGGTTAATTAAATCGAATATTCCCAGCCGAATTGCTTTTCAGGTTTCATCAAAAGTCGATTCAAGAACCATTTTAGATCAGATGGGTGCGGAGCAATTACTTGGTCACGGCGATATGTTATTTATGAATGCCGGCAGCAGTATTCCCGAGCGAATACACGGCGCGTTTGTTGACGACCACGAAGTTCACGCGGTGTGCGAGCATATTAAATCACAGGCAAAACCCAATTACATTTCTAACTTAATTGATGAAAATAGTGACGTCATTAAATTACCTGGCGAAGGTTTTTCTGACGGCGGCGATGTGGAAAGCGACGTGCTTTACGATGAAGCGGTAAAAATTGTAACCGAGTCGGGTAAGGCCTCTATTTCGTATGTACAGCGTCGATTAAAAGTTGGTTACAACCGCGCCGCGCGAATGGTTGAAGATATGGAAGCGGCGGGTGTGGTTAGCTCAATGCAATCAAATGGGCAGCGTGAAGTGTTAGCGCCACCACCACCCGAATTTTAAATTTATAAATACAGGTTTTTTAACAATGTTAAAAATATTATTTTCAGTGAGTTTATTACTGAGTAGTTTCGTTTTAAATGCAGAAGTTATTGCTACGCAAGTAAAACTCGAACAAATTTTAAATGATACAAAAAGTTTATCTGCAAAATTCCAGCAAAAACTCATGGATAAATACGGTTACTTAATGCAGCAATCTGCAGGCAGTTTAAGTATGCAGCGCCCAGGTAAATTTCGTTGGGATTATGTTTTGCCATATCCGCAAAATATTATATCCAATGGCAAAAAAATCTGGATGTATGATTCGGAATTAGAGCAGGTTAATGTACGCCCCTATTCACAAGTGCTGGCTTCATCGCCCGTTAACTTATTAGATAAAAATCAAAAACTCAATATTGAATTTTTCGTTAGAGCCATGCCAGAAAAAGAGGGGCAGGAGTGGCTTAAATTAATCCCTAAAAATAAAGAAAGTGATTTTAAAGAAATGTATGTTGGGATGAAAAATAATCATATTAAAACCATGCGCTTTGTCGATAATTTTGAACAGAAAACTGAAATTAAATTCGAACAGATTGTGGCTAATCCAAAATTTGATTTTAATTATTTTGAATTTGTTCCTCCACAGGGCACCGATGTTATCGGTGATTTTTAAAAGAGCAGGTGCGAATTCATCCGCACGAGTTTAAATTTCACAGGCCATATAATATTTTTTCGGTAATTAAATAAAACCACTGCTGTCCCGTTAACTTAAAAAGTGTCGTCATTCCTGCGTAGGCAGGAATCTAGTGACTTTGAAAGGCCGCAGACACTGGATACCTGCCTACGCAGGTATGACGAAGTCGATTTTTTATTTTCATGTATAACTGAAGTATTAATGTCTTGAAACGCTTTTGTATAAAGCGAATAAATTACTTCAATAATATTTAATGGGACAGCAGTGAAATAAAACAAAAAAATGTCTGATAAAAATTACCAACCCTTAGCCGATAGAATCAGGCCAGATAAACTGGATGATTATTTAGGTCAAAGTCACATTCTCGGCAAAGACAAACCTTTGCGCGTGGCAATCGAAACCGGCAAGCTCCATTCAATGATTTTTTGGGGGCCGCCTGGCACAGGCAAAACAACCCTGGCTCGATTAATATCTAATTACTCTGACGCACAATTTTTATCGGTATCTGCGGTTTTATCCGGCGTAAAAGATATTCGTGCCGCCATCGATAAAGCCCATCAATATTACGACGTTTATCAAAAACCGAGTATTTTATTTGTTGATGAAGTGCACCGGTTTAATAAATCACAACAGGATGCGTTTTTGCCTTTTGTTGAAGATGGCACAGTGAGTTTTATTGGCGCAACAACAGAAAACCCATCTTTCGAATTAAATAATGCATTGTTATCTCGTTGCAAAACCTATGTTTTAAAATCGATTCAAGTCGATGAAATGACCCATTTATTAGCGCGCGCACTGCATGATAAAACGTTAGGTTTAGGAAATTACAATGTAAATATAAAATCCGAAATGTTACAACTGATTGCCGCGCAAGCCGATGGTGATGCACGCCGTGCGCTTAACTTTTTAGAAATCGCCGTTGATTTAGCAACAGAAGAAGAGGGGCAATTAACGGTAAACGAAAACATTATTCACGAAGTAACCTCACAAACTTTACGTCGCTTTGATAAAGGCGGCGATTTATTTTACGAACAAATATCCGCCATGCACAAATCGGTGCGCGGTAGCAATCCCGATGCGGCTTTATACTGGTTGTGCAGAATGCTCGATGGGGGCTGCGATCCGATTTATTTAGCGCGCAGAATTGTGCGCATGGCATCAGAAGATATTGGCAATGCAGACCCGCGCGCATTAGAGATTTCACTAAACGCATGGCAAACTTACGAACGTTTAGGCAGTCCCGAAGGCGAACTCGCATTGGCGCAGGCAGTGAGTTATTTGGCCTGTGCCGCAAAATCCAATGCGGTTTATGCTGCGTATAATTCAGCGATGCAATTGGCAAAACAAAGTGGTTCAATGGATGTGCCGATGCATATTAGAAATGCGCCAACCAATTTAATGAAAGACATGGGCTACGGAAAAAATTATCGATACGCGCATGACGAAGAAAATGGATTTGCCGCCGGTGAAACTTATTTTCCTGATGAGTTGGGTGAGCAAGAAATTTATCATCCGGTGGCGCGGGGCTTAGAAATTAAAATTAAAGAAAAATTAGATTATTTACGAGCGCAAAATAAAATTAAAAAATAAATAGGGGCTGCTGTTGAAATAGTAGGTACGAATTTATTCGCAGCATATATTAATATGGGTTAAATCAACGCAATAAAATAAATATATTTTCTTTTGCGTACTTAGCGTCTATTCGCGTTTTTTGCGTTGTCTTTTTCTTTATGCCATATGCTCAAATTTATTAACGATATAAAGTATTTGTTTTGTCATGCCTGCGAAGGCAGGTATCCAGTGTCTTTAAGCTTTGCAGCATAACGAGCATGATTTAAATCCACAAACAAGTGTAACAATTCATCTATAATATAAAGGCATATGATTTAAACCGTAATATAAACCGTAATATGAAACATAGTATTAATAATGAGCAAAAAAATAATCCCCACTTTCGGCGCGGCTTCCAGTATTGGTGGCCCATCAAACAGTTGCGCTGATGCGCCAAAAGTTTTACAGGCTTCCGCTTATAATTCATTATTAAAAAATACTCAACTGCAATGGCAGCCATTACTGGAAGTTTCAAATGAAAATAAAAATTCATTGAATAGGTTAAAAAAACAAAGTCACCTCATTAGTCAATTTACGCAGCAGAATTTAGAAGAGAAAAAAACATTTCTAGTTTTGGGCGGCGATCATTCAATTGCAATGGGTAGTTGGGCAGGTGTGATGAAACAGTTGCCCAGTGATTCTACATTTGCATTAATCTGGATTGATGCGCACATGGATGCACATACACTTGAAACGTCTCCGTCGGGCAATGTTCATGGTATGCCTGTGTCGGTTTTATTGGGTGAGGCAGAGTACGAATTGCAATCCTGCTTTGCATCGCAACGTTATCTAGAGGGCAAAGATTTATATTTATTTGGTGTGCGAAGTTATGAGGCAGAAGAGTTAGTTTTATTAAGCAAAAAAAGTGTTAATGTTTTTGATACACAAAGAATTGAAAAAGAAGGCGGCACTCAAATTGTATTGAAACAATTAATCGAAACCATTTCTCGTTGTTATGATTGTTTTGCAATAAGCCTTGATTTAGATGCAATTGACCCTAAAGATGCACCCGGTGTGGAAACTAGAGAGAAAACGGGCTTAAGCGCTAAAAATTTATTATCGGCTTTTAGTGAGCTTGAGTTTAGTGAAAAATTTATAGGCTTAGAAATAGCTGAGTTTGATCCGAAAAAGGATAAACAAAATAAAACTGAGAAATTGGTTTATGAAATTATTCATGCAATATTTAAGTAATGAATTTTATTTTTTAATTAATAAGCTATAAAGATTTTTTGGATCGCTTATATCTGGGATTAAATTTATATCTTCTCCCAAATTATTTTCCAAAGCAATTTCATAAACTAAATTCAATATTGAATAATCTTCGATGGCAAACCCCACAGAGTCAAAAAGTGTAATCTCAGTGTCATTTGTGCGCGCTTCTTTTTCGCCGCAAATAATTTGCCACAGTTCAGCGTGAATAAAGCTTTCATCTAATTGTTGCATTTCGCCTTCAACTAAAGTTTGTGGGCTAAATTCAACTACCAGTTTGCTTTGTTTTAATAATGCTAATCCCAATTCTGTTTTTCCAGGGCCGTCACCACCCATTGCGTGAATATGCGTGCCTGCGGAAATGTTTTTTTCGGTGAATAAAATGGCGTTTTTATTGGCAGCTGTTGCAGTAATAATAATGTCTACATTAGATATTGCATCGATCGCATTGTGACATAAATTTATTTTTTTGAAATCAGCAGATAAATTTTTATTGAATTTATTCATTGCCTTTTTATCAATGTCAAAAATATTTATTTCTTCAATAGGTAATATCGCTTGAATGGCTTTTGCCTGAAATTCAGATTGTGCACCACAACCAATAATCGCAAGTTTTCTGCTGTTTTTTTTAGCTAAATATTTTGCACCTAAAGCCGCAACGGCAGCGGTGCGAATGGCGGTTAAAATTGTCATTTCACATATCATTAAAGGGTAGCCCGTTTTAACATCGGCTAACAAGCCCATTGCAACTACGCTTAAGTTCCCATTTTTAGTGTTGTTCGGATGACCGTTAACATATTTGAAACTGTATAAATTATCATCGGAGCAGGGCATTAATTCAATTACGCCGTGTTTGTAATGAATAGCATGTCTGGGGGATTTGTAAAAACGATTCCAATTTTTAAAATCTTTTTCTAGTTGAAAAATTAAACGTTGATAAAATTCGGTTAAACCAATATTTGAAATAATGGATTGAATGCTGGGGATGTCGAGTAAAATCATTATTTTAATTACCGTTATAAGTTTGCGAGCATTTTATCAAGAACTTCTTTTAATTGGTCTAAAGAAAGTGTGCCCATTAAAAATGCCATATACCCAGTGATGTCGCTACTACTTAATGTCAAGTTGATGCGAATAAATAATGCGGTATCGTTTTTGTTTTCAGCGGTGTTTAATAAATCTAAAGGTTTGGCGATTTCAAATATAGGTAAGTCTACTTTAAATTCAGAATCTAAGGCTTTGGCAAAAGAACCTATGCAAGCGTTTAATACAATGTTTCCAATTTCTGAAAAGGCTTCTTGTTGTAAATCTACGACAGTATCGTCGGGTAAGTCTTCGCCAAGAAGTTGTCTAACTATTTCTAAACTATTTTTTTCTGGAAATAATAGCATTGACTGTGCAGTGAATGGCCCCGTTAAGGTTTGTGAAACACTGCAAATAGTATTATCTGAACCCAGTTTATAAGCTAGTTTTTCAACCGATAAAAATTCAATTTGAGGAACCGATAAACTTATTTCCTGTTTTACCATTGTGCTTAAAGATGCGGCGGCATTTCCCACGCCCAAATTAAACATTTCGGTAAGCATGTCAAGTTCAAGTTCCGTTAATGAAAGAGTGCTATTCATTGAAGTATTCCAACATGGCTAAAATGCATGTTTCGCTTATAGGTTTATTAAAACATTTAGCGCCTATTTTTTTTGCTTTTTCATGTGTTGCATCCTGAATGTTAGCGGTTAGTAAAGCAAATTTAGCGGGGCTTTGTTTTTCCATCATAACAGAAATAAACTCAATTCCATCCATTTTAGGCATGTTGTAGTCAACAGAGTAATAATCAAAATTTATATTTTCAGATTGCTCTAATGCTTCTACGCCATCTGCGGCTTCAAAAATATTTATCTCTGGATGTTTGTCTACGATAATGGCTTTAGTCATCATTCTTGAGATTTTGCTGTCATCAACTATTAATAGCGTTTTGTTATTCGACACTTTTATTTCCTCGGTCATGATAATTTAATAGAGTGTTTTTTGCCGTGTTGTACTCTTTAATTATAGATACTATTTGTGCATGTATCTGTGTTTTTTCAGTATTATTTCTACACATGTTTTCTAATTTTAACGCGACTTCGGAAACTGTTTCTGCTCCTAAATTCAAACTGCTCGATTTCATGCTGTGTGCGTAACGCTCAATAGTTTTAATATCGTTTTCATTGAAACGTGACATGAAGTCTTTCATTATATCGTCTGATTGATTTATGTAGGCAGGAATTAATTCGTCGAATACAGAGCCCAGTGTTTTTTTCATCTGACTTAAAGTTTCATAATTAATAGAATTATTTTCTTCATTTTCAACGTTTATATGGGATGAATGATTTAATGTTTTTGTGTCTTCAGTATTTAACCAGCGAGATAAAATGTTTACGAGTTGTTGTCGGTTAAACGGTTTAGATAAATGATCATTCATGCCTGCTTGATTGCATCTTTCTTTGTCGGAGGATAAAACATTAGCGGTCACTGCAATAATGGGGATGTCAGTATCGGTTTCGCGAATTATTTTTGTGGCTTCAAATCCGTCCATAGTCGGCATTTGACAATCCATTAAAATAATATCATATTTGTTTCTAGAATGTTTTTCGACGGCTTCTTTTCCATTGTTTGCAATATCTATTTTTAAGTCTAATCTCTCCATTAAACCCAGCGCTACTTTTTGATTAATAATCATATCTTCAACTAATAACACTTTTCCGCTTAGTGCAATGTGTTTGTTTTTACTTTCAATTTCATCTTCGATTATGGTGTGGCGTGTTAAAAATATATCGTTTGTTGAGTCATCTATTTTTTCGTTATGTTTTAGACCCAATACCCTTTTTAATGTTTTATATAAAATTTCGCTTAATATAGGTTTTGTTAAATAAGATGCAAAGCCAATTTTTTTATAAACGGCCGCATCACCAAGATTGGTTGCTGAAGTTAGTAAAACCAGCGGTGTGTTTTTTAAAGTGTTATGGTTTAATATTTCATGGCCTAAATCTGCACCATTTAATTCTGGCATCATATTGTTTATAATTACAATGTTATATGGTTTCTCTATTTTGTGTGCTGATAACATTTGCGGAATAACATCTGTTGTATTTGATTCATTACTTACAATCATATTGAGTTTAATTAGCTGTTCTTTTAATATTTGAACATTGATTGGGTTATTGTCGACAATTAAAATTCGCATTCCATTTAAATCTGTTTCTATTAATTTTTTAGGTGTGCCGGATTCTTCTAGAAATAGCTCAAACCAGAACATTGAACCATCGCCTAATTCGCTTTTTACATCTATCGTGCCTTCCATTAAATTTATGAGTTGTTTGCAAATGGATAAGCCTAGTCCTGTTCCTCCGTATTTTCTACTGGTTGTATTATCTGCTTGAGTAAAAGATTCGAATAACATGTCTTTGTCTTTGTTTTTGATGCCAACGCCGGTGTCTGTTATTTCTATGCATGTATTATAATTGTTATCAGTGTTTTTTGTGCGTTTAACCTCTACCATTACCTGCCCATTTTCTGTGAACTTTATGGCGTTACCAACAAGGTTTAATATTATTTGTCGAATTCTTCCAGCATCACCAATTACATGTTGTGGGCAGTCAGTGTGATAATAAAAAATTAATTCTATATTTTTTTCTTCGGCTTTAACTTGTAATAAACGCGTTACATCATAAACTGTTCTTTCTAAATTAAAGGGGAATAATTCAAGCTCTACCTTTCCTGCTTCTACTTTTGAATATTCGAGTATGTCGTTAATGATGTCGAGAAGTGCAGAGCCAGAATCTGATATGGTTTTTATAATGTCTTTTTGTTGAGCGTTTAATGGTGTGTCTTGCAGTAATTCAATCATGCCTAAAACCCCGTTCATTGGGGTGCGTATTTCATGGCTCATAGTAGCTAAAAAATTACTTTTAGCTTCGGTGGCGATCTGCGCTTTATCTCTGGCTGATATTAATTCATTCTCTGCCTGTAGTCGTTGTGTGTCATCTCTAATTATTCCTGAGTATTTTTGTTTTCCTGAAACTTTCATTTTGCTAACTGATAATTCCATTGGAAAAGTTGAACCATCTTTTTTTAACCCAATGACTTTTCGATTAGATAAAATTATATTTTCTTTTCCGGGTTTAAGATGTGCTGATAAATAATCATCGTGTTGACTGTGATAAGGTTCAGACATTAATATTTTAATATTTTTGCCTAATGTTTCTAATTTCGAATACCCAAATAATTTGCAGGCAGCATTATTTATATTTTCTATAACGCCAGTTTCATTAATTAAAATCAAACCATCGGCTAATGAGTTCATCATTGTTCTGTTGCGAATCTCACTGGCTTCTAAAGAAATTTGTGCTTTTTTTCTAATTTTAGTTTGAATGTCTGCCTCTTGAAAGGCATTAAATGCACTGAAGCTTAATCCGTATAAAATACAGATATAACTTATTATTTTTAATAAATGAGCAAGGTTAAACTGGATGTCAAATAAATGATTTGAATAAGGCATGACCAAAAATTGCGTGATTAAATTTACGATTATTGCAATAATCAACCAATCGGAAAAATTTTTTGCTTGCCAGTTTTCTTGTTTTATAAATCCAAATAATGCGAATAAAAAAAGTGTTGCAGGTATTAACTCTTCTGGACGATTAAAAAAAGCATTATTAAAATACCCATTAGGTAGCGGCGTGAAAGCAAAAAATATAAAGCTACATAATGTAGTAATAAATATAAAACTAAAAACGCGTTTTGAGGTGATTTTTTTTGTGTCTTTGTTTTCGGATTCGCGCTTTATAATAAAATAAAGTGAAAGTAATATTGCCGATAAGAATATTCGAGAGGCTAACCAGCTCCAGGGAATTAAAGAGGGTAAATCTGAAGGCAGGTAAGCTTTAAACCAAATAGAGGAGACGACAGCGTGGTAGCCATCAAGCATGCCCACGCCAATAAACCCAGCACCCAGCACTAAATAACTGCTACCGCCGCGGCTATAAAATCGAATTAAAGCGAGCAAACCTACAAATAGTGCCAGTACGGTTGCGAGTAATTCCGTTAACGTATGCAGCTCGGCAGAGCCTTGCCAACTAAATTGGCTAAATAAAATTGAGGTTACTGAGAGGCCAATACCGATGATCCAGTAAGATTTTATTTTCTTATTTTTTATATCCATAAAGGTGGTGATTAATTGGTATTTAGACTGTTTAAGCATAGAACAAATATGCGTTTTTTGTGATTCGCTACAGATGTTTAATGTTTGTATTTTAGGTGCTTTATGAGCACGTATTTTTTTAAATGTTAAATCTATTCTGTAAATAATGACTTTAATTGGACTAAATCGTATTTAATTAACAATATTTGTATTTAAGTAGATACTCCTAAATGTTTACATTTGTATGTAAACGCTTCAATATAGAGTGAACTTTATTGGTTTAAGCCGTTCTGTGGGTATGACTCCGCATAAGAATATAATGATTTACTGCAAACCATAAAGGCTGATTTATTATTCTAAAAATGATTAGGAGAAAATCATGGATTGGAAAGGTCTGGTAGGCAGTGTTGCACCTATTTTAGGTGGTTCACTTGGCGGGCCATTTGGCGCGATGGCGGGAAAGTGGTTAGCGGGCCAAATGGGGGTTGATGAATCTGAATTGGAAACAACGGTAACAAATGCAACACCCGATACAATGTTAAAAATAAAAGAATTAGATAATTCTTTTAAAGTAGAAATGGCAAAATTGGGTTTAGATGAAAAAAAATTGCATGCAGATGACAGGGCAAGCGCGCGCGTTATGGCGTCTAAAACGACCCTTTTGCCGCAGATGATTATCAGTTGCATATTTATGCTTGGGTTTGTTGCTATTTTAATTTATGTTTTTAGCAGTAAAGAGCCGTTACCCGATGGCATAAAAGATATGGCCAATTATTTGCTGGGTATTTTATCCGCAGGCATTGTGCAAATTATGAATTTCTTTTTTGGCAGTTCAGCGGGCAGTAAAGAAAAAACATTACAAATGGGTGAAAAAACCAAATAAAAATAAATTTGGATTTAATTTAAATAAAACCTTAAGTTTTCTTCACCAGAAAAGCTGGGCAGGTGTGAGTGCCCAGCTAATATTTCTTTTTAGTCAGTTAACTAAAAGTCAGTATTTATAAATTTCCATGGATTGTGAATAGATAAATTTTATCTGTTCGACTTAGTGTGTTTGTATTGAATTTTTTTGATGAGTTGGCGTATATTATTAAAAATAAAATAATGTAAATTGCTGAAATATTGTGTTGTTTAATCGTTACATAATCGGGGTTAATAATATTACAGAACAAATATTGAAATATATTAAAGGTTTCGTTCTGTAAAAATTTAAAAATACAATTGTGTCATTAAAACTAAAAATCATATTACTGTTCTTTTTTGCATTGCCTTTTTCACAGGCGGGTCATCTTCCCAATGACAATGTGTTGCTGCGTTTTGGTATTACGCCCGTTGTGCTTGATGAGCGTGCTCAATTTTTAAAAGAATGGAAAGTATATTTAGAAAGAGAATTAAATAGGCCAGTGGAATTTGTGCAGCGCGGCAATTATAGAGAAATCACAGATTTATTATTATACGGGAAAATCGATTTCGCCTGGATTTGCGGATTTCCTTATGTTGCCAATAGCGAGAATTTGAATCTGGTTGCGGTGCCTAATTATCAAGGGCAACCACGATATCGCTCATATATTATTGTTCGAAGCGATAATGAAAACATACATGAACTGAAAGATTTTAAAGGTCTTGTTTTTGCTTATTCAGATCCGGATTCTAATTCAGGCTATCTTTACCCACGTTATGAATTGTTGCAACAAGGAATAAATCCCGATCATTTTTTTAGAAAGACATTTTTTGCCGGCTCGCATCACCATGTTATTGAATCAGTAGTAACCGGCTTATCTGCTGGTGGAGCAGTGGACGGATATATTTGGGATACGTTGAAAATACAGTATCCAGAAATGATTGCCAAAACAAAAATAATATCAACATCACCCGAGTTTGGGTTTCCACCTATTGTTGCTAGAAAAAATTTACCGATTGAACAACAAAATGCATTACGTGCAGCACTCATTAAAATGCAGACGGATCCTGTAGGAAAAAAATTAATTAAGCAGCTTAATATTGACGGTTTTATGCAGGCGTCTGAGAGTTTATATAAAAGTATAGATGTAATGGCGGCTAGCTCTGCACTTAAATATCATGATATCGAAACTAAGTTACCGCAATCAAATAACCGTTAGCCTTTTAAGCGCTATTTTATTTACAGCGATACTGATTAGTTTTATTGTATCTTGGAATGCGTATGTAAATTTAAATAAAGATCAAATTGTTAATGCTAATATTATTAGCCATGTTTTGATTCAGTCTATAAAACCAACCTTACAACATGACGATGTTTGGAAGGCCTATCAAGTACTGCGTGATGCTTATGCCGATGATAAGACCAGCTCAACTGTTTTAATTATTGTTGATGATAAGCTTCATGTGTTTGCATCAAATAAACCGGATGAGTTTCAGGTAACGGTTCCATTAAGTCGTGTTTCACCTGAGTTTGAATTGATTGCAAATTATTTGGAAAATAAATTACCCGAAAGTGCAGTTATTCATTACGGCGAAAAAACCAATAATATAACGCAAATCACACCGATATATGTTGATGGTGTTATTATTGGCGGGTTAGTTTCAAATTATCCCAAATATTTATATTTTCCCGGTTTTGTAGAAAACGTTACACATGTAATTCCCCCCGTTATTATAGTGATATTTATTGCTGTTTTTTTTGCATTTGCCTTGAGTAAAAAAATGAGCGCGCCACTGTTAAAATTAATAGACAGCATGTCGCAAATAAAACATAAATCTATTAAAGATGTTGAGTGCGTTCTCGATAAATCTGATGGTGCTGAAGTGTATGCATTAACGGTGCAGTTCTGTGAAATGTTAACGGCCTTGCGAGAAAAAGAAAATATTGAAAAGCAGATGGTTGTTTCAGACAGGCTTGCTGCACTGGGAAGAATAACCGCTAGTGTTGCACATGAAATCAATAACCCTTTGGGTGGTTTGTTAATGACGGTAGATACATTAAAAACACACGGAAATATTGATGTAAATACACGCAATAATTTGGGGTTGCTCGAACGAGGTTTAAAACAAATTAAAGATACAGTATCGGCCTTGTTGGTGCAGGCGAAACCCAGTTCAGGAAAGTTTGATGACGATGACGTGCATGATATTCATCAACTAATTTTATTAAAATCGCAAAAGAAAAATATTCAAGTAAACTGGAATAGTTGGTTGTCTGAAGCGGTGTTACTGCCTTCTTCTGCACTTCGGCAAATTATATTGAATTTATTATTTAATGCGGTAACGGCATCACCAGAAGGTGGAAATATAACGTGCAGAATCAAACAAAGTAAGCGCCATTTAAAAATACGGGTAGAAAATAATGGTGATGTGATTACCGAAGAGGAGCTTCAGTATTTGTTTGAACCGTACTATACGACAGGCAGTGAAGGTACAGGTACAGGTACAGGTACAGGTTTGGGGCTTTGGGTGACGTATCAAATTGTTGAACAACTTAATGGCACAATTAAAGTTGAGAGCAGTGATTTAGTTACTCGGTTTTTTGTCAAAATTCCGCTGAATAGAGAAACAGAAAATGAATAAAAAACCGAGTATATGTTTGATAGAAGATGATTCAGTAATGGGAGAGTCATTGAATCAACGACTGATGCTTGAAGGTTATAACGTAGCATGGTTTAAAGATGGGATGACAGCGAAACATGCGCTTGAACATGAAATTTACGATGCAATGATTTGTGATGTGCGGCTGCCAGATATTCGTGGTGATGAGCTATATAAAAAATTAATTTCTCAATCTGTTGTTATGCCACCGGCAATTTTTATGACGGGTTATGGCGCAATTAATAATGCAGTTGAGTTACTTAAATTAGGTGCGTTAGATTATTTAACGAAACCATTTGATCCGAAAGAGCTCATGGAAAAAGTGCATATTATATGTGGAAGCGGTCATACGAATACAGATATTAAAGCAAAGCTATTTGCTAACTCATCTGCAATGTTAAAGGTTGTTCAGCAATTGCCGCGTATTGCAAAACATAAATCAACTAATGTGTTATTAAGTGGTGAATTGGGTGTTGGCAAAAAAGTGATTGCCTCAGTTATTCATAATATGACTAAGAATGACGGGCCATTTATAAATGTTGATTGTGGTTCGTTGTTTATGGAAGAAAACGAAGTTGATTTTTCCCCTGATAGCCCCAATGCTAAAAGTGAAAATTTACAACCGATTGCTACGCTTTTTAAGAAAGCAAAAGGCGGCACGTTATTCTTTAACGAAATTAACCAGATGCCTATGAGATTACAGGCAGAACTTTTACGTGTTATTCAAGAAACTGTTGCGGTTTCTCCTTCTGCCTCAGAAGTAAATGAAGACAGAGTAAGGTTTATTTTTTCAAGTAATAAAAATTTAAAATTTTGTGTTGAGAGGGGAACCTTAAGAGAAGATTTATACTATAGAATTAATGTTGTGCGTTTATCTGTTCCGCCTCTTAGAGAAAGACTGGAAGATATTGTTCCTATGGCTGAATATTTTATTTCGCGAAATAATAAGAATTTTCCAAAAGAAAGTAAGATGCTTAGTAGTGAATCAAAAAAAGTATTAATGGCATACGACTGGCCTGGAAATGTAAGTGAATTAAGTCATGTGATAGAACGTGGTTTTACATTAACACATGAAAATGTTTTAAGCGCTTCGAGTTTTGAATTAAACGTTACCGATAAAATAAGAGTTGAGAAAACGACATCGAGTTTGAAAAAACAGTTGTCAGAAAGTGAACGAGAGCTGTTGATTTCTGCTTTAAACTTGCATGGCTGGAGTATTCAAAAAACAGCTGTACATTTAAGTGTTTGTCGAAAAACATTGTGGCAAAAAATGAAAAAATACAATATTTCAAAACCAGAATTTTAATTCAAATTTTGTTACATTCGTACACCGCTGTCCCGTTAACTTAAAAAGTGTCGTCATACCTGCGCAGGCACAGTACTGTCCGGAATGGTTTTCGTAAATGCGTTCAATATTCTATAAATAAAGGGT
>UOFH01000309.1_pt1 | contig 18550 bp, 15 predicted proteins | sample 1988451 | NCBI WGS metagenome assembly UOFH01 (sample SAMEA4712194, study PRJEB27164) | hydrothermal vent metagenome | biome: marine basaltic hydrothermal vent biome; feature: marine hydrothermal vent; material: mineral | place: Pacific Ocean | collected 2011-06-14/2011-07-23 | depth 1689 m | reverse complement strand
ACGTGCTGCGCAACATTGTTATTTTCGGTTTTAACCAGGCCGTGAAGACCTTCGTAAAACATTAAGTCAGAACCGGTTTCGATGTCTTCCCAGGGGGTGAACTCGCCGGGTTTTTTATCGACGCCTAAACGCGCATTGTGCTCAACCGCTTCTGGCTCAGAGTGCAAATAATAGCGTTTTTGGCCAGTACCGCTTTTTGAATAAGATTCGAATAATTCAGCCAGCTTGCCAAACTCATTGGCATTTTCACCGAAGTGGCTGAAAAAACGATTGCCTTTGTCTTCGTGTTTGGCCATTTCAACTTTCATTGCGGCACGGTCAAATGCGTGGAAGCTATCGCCTTCAACGATAACCGGTGAAATGTTTTCACGGCGAAAAATATGTTCGAAGGCTTTCTTTACAGTAGATGTGCCGGCGCCAGATGAACCGGTAACGGCAACGACAGGATGCTTTTGGGACATTGATGTCTCCTTTAACTAATTGATTTTAAAAACGTTCATCTGTAGAAAGTGGTGGTTTCTACAGATTACTGAAATTTTGTTCGCCCTTTAATCTCTCTCGCCAAATAATGGCTAAACAATAACTGGGCACGTAGCCGGCTATTTTAGCCATTTTTGCGCCGCGGTGCGAATTTAATTGCGTTGGGGGGAATGGGTGGGAATTTATTGGCGACTCACGCTCACCATCTTAGCACCCTTAAAGTGTACTTTCTTGCCTGAAATAATGGCGCTGCCATAAAGCAGGTTATGGTTAAAGTTGATTAAAAGGGTCACGTAATCGCCGCTTTTCTTTTCTAACCACGAGGTAAAGTAGATATTTTTTTCTACCTCGAATGCCTGATAGGGAAACGGCCCCCACCATTTTTCGGGATCCGGCCCAGTGAGAAAGCGGTAACTCACACCCGCGTCTGCAAACTTTACATTAAATGAAAGGTCGTTGGTGTAGCGATACGTTATGTTTGTGTGATTAAGTGAATGGGTGGGTTTTGATAGCTCGGCTGCGTTTAATGTGCCAACAAAAATAAACACGCCGATCATTGCGATAAATGATTTCATATTTTTCCTGTTTAATCGTTAAGTGCTTAAAAATAAGAGGGCTTTGCACGAAAGAAAAATACAGATTAAAGCATGAAGGCGCTACCACCCTGGCCTGCCTGTGCGGGATTTGGTGGTCATTGATTCAGTGACGATGCCGGCTTTTGTGCAAAGCCGGCAAAGGATATCACAGTAGATTAAAACAGCGCTGAATTAATCCACATGTGCGTAACAATGCTGGCGGCATAACCGAGCATAATGACGGGCGCCCATTTTAAATGCCCAAAGAAGGTGTATTTGCCACGAGCTGCACCCATAAGCGCAACCCCAGCAGCCGAGCCAATAGAGAGCATTGAGCCACCCACGCCGGCAGTGAGTGTGACTAATAACCATTGGCCAACGGACATATCGGGCATCATCGTGAGCACCGCAAACATCACCGGAATATTATCCACAATGGCAGACAATATGCCCACTACCACATTGGCCGGTGTGGCGCTCATTGCAGCAGATAACCCCATTGCATTGCCCCATTCCGTGTACATTAAATCTGATGCCAGTGATAAATAGCCAATAAAACCTAAGCCGCCTACGCACAACACGACGCCGTAGAAAAACAGCAGCGTGTCCCATTCGGCGCGGGATACGCCATCGAAGACATCAAAGGGCACAACATCACCCATAACATGGCTTGCCTTTTTTTGGTCATCCGGTGTATTGGGAAACTTTCTGAAATGCGTTTTTTTCAGGAAAAAACCAAAGAATTTTAAATAAGCCAAACCGGTCAACATGCCAATAACCGGTGGTAAATGCAGGAAGTTGTGGAAGCTGACGGCGGTGGCGATGGTACAAATAAACAAAGCGATAATCCGTTTTGCGCCGCGCTTCATCACAACCTCATCAGCGCCGCTGTCGGGTTTTTCGTCGGGAACGGCAAAGTGCATAATGGCGGCGGGTACCAGCCAGTTAACCAGAGAGGGGACAAACAGCGCGAAGAAGGTAAAGAAACCGACCGAGCCATTAGAGGCTTCAATGGATTTTTGCCACACCATTAACGTAGTGATGTCGCCAAAGGGAGAAAACGCGCCACCTGCATTGGCGGCCACCACAATATTAATTGCCGCAATTAAAATGAATTTATTGTTAGTGCCGCCCACCGCCATTACCACGGCGCACATTAAAAGCGCGGTGGTTAAGTTATCTGCAATGGGTGAGATGAAAAAGGCGAGCACGCCGGTAATCCAGAAAAGTTGGCGAAAGCCAAAGCCTTTTTTACACAACCATGAACGCAGTGCACCAAACGCCTGGCGCTCCTGCATGGCGTTAATGTAGGTCATGGCGACTAATAAAAAGAGCATTAACTCTGCGTATTCAAGCAGGTTATGTCGAACCGCTATTTCGGCTTCGTGGTTAAATCCGTTGGTTGCGTAAACGTAAGCAATTAGCGCCCAAATAACACCGGCGGCTAAAACAACGGGTTTGGATTTTCGCAGGTGAATAAACTCCTCTGCCATAACAAAGGCGTAAGCAAGAATAAAAATAGCGAGGGAGGTAAAGCCAACCCAGTGATTAGTTAAATCCATCCAGCTTTCAGCCTGGGCAGATGCAAAACTAATGGAAGGAAAAAAACTGAGAAGTAATGTTAAAAAAAAGTATTTATTATTTTTGATCACCATTAGTCTCCAATGGCCTATTTTATTTTCCTAATCGTATCATACGATTTGAAAAAGTATTGTGGGGGAAATAAAAAAGAGTATAGGCACAAAAAACCGGCGCTGCTGATGGCGCCGGTTTAATTTGAATTTAAATGAGGAACTAAAATTTAAGGTGTGGTTTTTAACGTTTTTATTTTAAAGAAAGCCTTGCGCGAAGTGCTTTTCGTCATCGCCGATAAAAGCATTTGGGAATGACGGCAATGCAGTAAGTTAAGAGAAATGCAGGTGAGGTAGGTTCGAATAATTTATTCGAACAAAGCCTGTTATTGTTTAGTCAAGTGCGAATAAATTCGCACCTACATTTCGAGCAAGCGCTGTTAAAATTTATAACCGACACCCACACTAAATACCGTCGGGTTAATCTCAACATTCGATGTGCCCACGGCGGCAATTTCGGCGGTGGTTTCAATATTAATGTAACGAATGTCTGCATTTAAAAACCATTTTTCATTAATGTCGTAATCAACGCCAATTTGTGCGGCTAAACCAAAAGAATCATCCAGCGATAAATCACCGCCTAAACCGTCAACCGTTGAAGAAGAAAAGAAGGTGGTGTAGTTAATGCCGGCGCCAATGTAGGGGCGAAGTTTGGATGTGGGATTAAAGTAATATTGCAAACTGAGCGTGGGCGGCAATTGTTTAGTGCTGCCGACTTTTGCGCCATTAACGGTAATGTCATGTTCAAACGGCCACGCGGCTAATACTTCAAATCCCACATTATTATTGATCATGTAAACAAAGGTGATGCCCAGTGATGTGCTGTCTTCTGCATCGGGTGCAACACCGGGGGCGAGGGTGAAATCGGTGCTGCTGGAATTGGGGGCAACTTGTGTTGCGGTTAATCGCATAAACATATCGCCTGCTGCAATGCCATTTTTTTGCTCGGCGTGGGTTGAAAAAGATGCGACTCCAAGGCTTAAACCAAGCGTGGTTAAAATGGTAACGGATCGTTTGTCTTGTGTGTTCACTGGGCTCACCTGCAATGTAAAAATATTGAAGGCGCGAAAATATCAGAATATTATTATTTAATGTTGATGTAGATCAGTTTGTGCTTGAATGTGTTGTTTTCAATGGGCTGGTGCGCATAAAGCTTGATGTAGCTCAATGGTGTTTTTGCAATTTATTGGGTTAATTTGGCGGATGCACCGCGCGTTGTGTGGTGATCTCTTTTAACATGCTAATAAATGAATCGACAGTTTGCGTGCTTAAATTGGTGAGATTGTAGGCAATCCACAGGGTGCGGTTAATGTGCAGTTGGTTGATTTTAATGTGATGCAAGCTATTGCGTTCAAGAAAGCTATTCACCGCAAACTGAGGTAAAAAACTCACCTGCTTGCCGCGTTGCAGTATTTCGATAATGGTGTCGGTGGAACCCACTTCCATGTCGATGTTATCCAGTTTAATTTGATGCTTTAGCAGATTCTTATCGAGGGTATTGCGCAAAGAAGAGGTGGCTTCGCGCAGCACGTAATGCAGCGTTTCCAGCTCATTAAGTTCAATGAGTTTGCGCCCCCACAATGGATGACCTGCACCACATACCAGCAACAGCTCGTCCTGCATCCACGGCTCGACTTTTATATTGGGGTGGCGCGGCGATTGTTCGAGCAGGGCAATATCGGCCAGCCCAGTTGCCAATCGAGTGTGAATTCGCCGTGAATAACCGAGGCGACTTTCAATGCGCAGATTGGGTTGCGAATCGGCAAAGTGCATTAAGATGTCTGGCAAAATATGCTCACCAATGGCGAAAGACACTTCTAACCGCAACCGATTATGCCCCGTACGCAGCGACGCTAAATCATCTAATAAGCTGGCCTGATGCTGTAAAACCAGCCGAGCATAGGCATACACTTTTTCGCCGGCGGGGGTTAATTCGAGCTTTCGCCCTTGTTGTTGCATGAGTGGCACGCCGTAGCAGGAGTCGAGCGAGCGCAGGCGTTTGGTGACGGCGGGCTGGCCAATATAAAGGGCATCGGCAGCGCGGTTAACACTGCCGAGTTCAACCACGGCTTTAAGTGTGGCGAGAGATTTGTAGTCAGGGAGGTTGATATATTCCATAGAGGAATATTAACGGTTTTCAATTCAATTGAATAGTGCCGTGAAAAAGGGCATTATCCCGCCTCGATTTTCACCTGCTCCTTGTTAGTTATCTCACCAATTATCTTAACTAGCTATCTTCATGGGGCGCTAATCATTTCCTAATGGGAATATGCCAGAATGATTATCGAGTGATTCTAAACGTATTTAATCTGCATAGATTTAAATAAATTATCGCGACGATGTTAATGCCAACATCGCGGCTAAAAATAGTAAAGTAATTGGAGAGATGTCATGCCCGCAATGGCCGATGAGGAAACAACCGTAGCAACACCTGGGAAGTTTTCCACTAAACAAATGGTAGCCGCTGCTATCTTTTTAGCCGCCGCACTGGGGTTGTCTCAGGTTGTGCCGAGTATCGAAATTGCCTGGGTAACCGGCATATTAATGTTAACCATTTACCTGTTTGCATTTGAAGTGGTGGGCGTTGATGTTGCGGCGGTATCGGTAATGGTGCTGATTGGTCTGTCATCTTTGTTTGCGCCTTTTATGGGCTTAAAAGAAGGCCTTGTCGATACCAACCATTTGTTCGATGGCTTTGCCTCCAACGCGGTGATGTCGATTATTGCGGTGATGATTATTGGCGCGGGTTTAGATAAAACCGGCTTAATGACAAAAGTGGCGGGATTTATTTTAAAAGTCGGTGGCACCTCTGAAACCCGAATCATTCCCATTATTTCATCAACGGTGGGCATCATTTCATCGTTTATGCAAAACGTTGGCGCGGCCGCATTATTTTTGCCGGTTGTGTCGCGCATCTCTGCACGCTCCGGTTTGCCCATGTCGCGCCTATTAATGCCCATGGGTTTCTGCGCCATTTTAGGTGGCACGGTTACGATGGTTGGCTCTAGCCCATTAATCTTATTAAACGATTTAATTTTGGCATCGAACCAAGCATTACCCGCAGATCAGCAAATGGAAACTTGGGGTTTGTTTTCAGTTACCCCAGTTGGTTTAGCATTAGTATTTACCGGCATTATTTATTTTGTTGTTGCGGGTCGTTTTGTCTTGCCGACGACCAGCAGCGAAAGTTCAACCTCGGGCTCAGACCCACTGAAATATATTCAAGAAGTTTACGGTGTGGGTTACACCTTATCTGAATTAGTTATTTCCGATGAAAGTGAGCTTATTGGTAAAACTTTAGATGAAGTTGAAAACGCGCATCGCATTCGCATCATTGCCAGCAAGGCAAAGGGTGATGATTTGCGTTTTGGTCCCGGCTCTATTGCACGCGATGCCAGTTTTACGGCAGGTATGGTTTTAGGGGTGATTGCAGAACCCGAGCATTTAAAAAATTATGCCGAAATATATAAATTAAAATTACGCGATGAGTTGCGTACTTTTTCTGAATCTTTATCCGCGTCAAAAGCCGGTGTTGCCGAAGTGGTTATTCCACCGGGTTCAGGCTTAATTGGCAAAACCGCGCGTGATGTCTGGATGCGTAAATCTTACGGCTTAGCCTTAATTGGTTTGCACCGCGATGGCGAAACTCGACGCGAAGGCGATGACATTCGTAACACACCTTTTGTTGCGGGTGACACATTAGTAGTACACACCGCATGGGATGCATTGCAACGCATTGAAAAAGATCGCGACTTTGTTGTGGTGACAACCGAGTATCCAAAAGAAGAAGCACGCCCACAAAAATTAGTGCAGGCGTTAGTGTTTTTCGGCATTGCACTGTGCCTAGTTTTATTCACCGATTTACGTTTATCGGTTGCGTTATTAACTGGCGCGGTAGGGATGATTTTATCCGGCGTTTTAAAAGTTGAAGAAGCCTACGAAGCGGTTAGCTGGAAAACCGTTTTCTTATTAGCTTCATTAATTCCGTTAGGTGTTGCGGTTGAAACATCGGGCACGGCAAAATGGATTGCTGAGCAAACGCTATCGGTAATGGGTGAAGAGCCTGCAATCTGGATGGTGCAATTAGTCATTGCGGTGTTAGCAACCTTCTTTACATTAGTTATGTCGAACGTGGGTGCAACCGTTTTATTAGTGCCACTTGCAGTTAATATTGCGCTACAAATTCCTGGCGCAAACCCAGCGGTATTTGCATTAACCGTTGCCATTGCAACGTCTAATTCATTCTTAATTCCAACGCATCAGGTTAATGCCTTAATCATGGGGCCGGCGGGTTATCGTGTGCCCGACTTTATGAAAGCCGGTGGTGTTATGACCGTGCTATTTTTAGTGGTGATGATGGTCATGATGAATGTGGTATTTGGTTAAACTGCAAAACATTAAAATTTTTTAATTGCAATCGCCAGCTTTTATTTAAAATTTAAGCTGGCGATTATGTTTTTAGAAAACAAAAAATATTAAATTTTTAGAGTAAAAAAATGAACATTTTAAAACATAAATCGAGCCTGTTATTTGCCTTGTTCGCGCTATTATTTTCAGGCGTTTTATTCGCAAGCTCGGGTGTGGGCGGAAAAACTTGGGACATGACCAACAGCGCCGTTGGCTATTTTGCGTTGGCTGTTTTTGCATTGGCTTACCTTTTAGTAATGGCAGAAGAGTTTACGCATTTGCGAAAATCGAAACCGGTGATTATTGCGGCCGGTGTTATTTGGGGCAGCATTGCCTGGGTTGCGGGGCAGCAAGGCATGTCGGTGGAAGCCGAGCAAGCCGTGCGCCACAACCTGTTAGAATACGCCGAATTGATGTTGTTTTTATTAGTCGCGATGACCTACGTAAATTCAATGGAAGAGCGCAAAGTGTTCGATGCACTACGCGCCTGGTTAGTAAAAAGTGGTTTTGGTTTTAGAGCACTTTTTTGGATCACCGGTATTCTTGCATTCTTTATTTCACCCATCGCAGATAATTTAACCACCGCATTATTAATGTGCGCCGTGATTATGGCCGTGGGCGGCGATAACAAAAAGTTTGTGAGTATTGCGTGCATCAATATTGTTGTTGCAGCAAATGCTGGCGGTGCATTTTCGCCCTTTGGTGATATCACTACGCTGATGGTGTGGCAAAAAGGCATGGTCGATTTCTGGACATTCTTTGCGCTATTTATTCCATCGGCCGTTAATTTTTTAGTGCCCGCGGCAATCATGCATTTTGCGATTCCAAATATAAAACCCGAAGCCTGTGACGATGAAGTGCAAATGCAACGCGGTGCAAAGCGCATTATCTTTTTATTCTTTTTAACCATTGGCACGGCGGTTTCATTTCATAACTTTTTACATATGCCGCCGGTGATTGGCATGTTAACGGGTTTAGGCTACCTGCAGTTCTTTGGTTTCTTTTTAAAGAAAACAGCCGCCCGCGATGCAGAAAATATGGAGCGTGATGGCACACTGGGAACACCCGCATTTGATGTGTTTAGCCCCGTTGCTAAAGCCGAGTGGGATACCTTATTATTTTTCTACGGTGTGGTTTTATGCGTGGGGGGCTTAGGTTTTTTAGGTTACTTGGGAATGGCCTCAGAAATCATGTACAACCAGTGGGGCGCAACCACGGCCAATATAGTTGTGGGTGTGTTGTCGGCGATTGTCGATAATATTCCAGTGATGTTTGCGGTATTAACCATGAACCCAGATATGTCTGTGGGGCAGTGGTTATTAGTGACATTAACAGCGGGAGTGGGCGGCTCATTGTTATCGATTGGTTCGGCAGCGGGTGTTGCACTGATGGGGCAGGCGCGCGGAAAGTATACTTTCTTCGGGCATTTAAAATGGATGCCAGCAATTGCGCTGGGTTATGCGGCGAGTATTTATGTGCATATGCTGGTGAATAGCCATTACTTCACGTAGTTATATTTAAGCGCGTAATGCGCTAACTTAAAAATGAAAGTAACAGAAAAATTTATCGGGAATGGCCAATAAAAAACGCTGCGTCAAAAAGTAACATATTTTGACGCAGCGGCGCAAAGTTGCAGAGAAAGATTAAAACAGAGCAAGTTAACGGAACAGCAATGGAGTTGTTTATTAAAAGTTCGGAAAAGTTCGGATGTTTGTTTTAACTTCAGTCATACCATATTAAAAAAGCGCAAAGGTCTCTTGTTATCTGTGGACGCCAAAACTATAAACATGAGTGTTCGCAGAGGGTCGTTTTTCCGTGGTTTATTTTTTTTGAAAAAGCAAATCCCAAACCCCGTGGCCTAATTTTTGGCCGCGTTTTTCAAATTTTGTGGTGGGTCTTTCCGGCGGTTTTTCCACGTAAGTTTTATCGTTCGATAAATTTTTAAATAAATCACTATCATTCAATGTGTGCAGCATGTGCTTTGCATAATGTTCCCAATCGGTGGCTAAATGAAAAGTGCCATTGGGTTTTAAAATTCGCGCCACTTCAATTAAAAACTTTTCTTGCACAATGCGGCGCTTATTGTGTTTCTTTTTATGCCACGGATCAGGAAAAAATAATTGCAATCGGTCGATGCTGTTATCGACAATTTGTTCGTGCAAAACATCAATGGCATCGGTGTTAGAAACACGAATGTTTTTGCAATCTGACTTTTCAACTAAGCGCAATAAATGTCCAACGCCAGGGCGATGAACTTCAATGCCAAAATAATTTTTTTCGGGATGCGCTTGCGCCATTTGCCAAAGCGAGTCGCCGTTGCCAAAACCAATTTCTAAAATAGTTTCGGCTTGTCGATTAAACAGTGAATTTAAGTCTAATGTTTGTGCAGAAAAGTCGACACCAAATTCGGGCCACAGATGATCAATGGCTTGTTGTTGGCCGTGTGTTAATCGGCCTTCGCGTTTTACAAAACTGCGGATGGTGCGAATGTGTTTTTGAATCATGATGTTTAAAAATATTGAATAATAAAATGCCAGCAAGTTAAGTAATGTAGGTGCGAATTTATTCGCATTTTATAGAGCAATGCCCATTTTTTCGAACCTACATTACCAGATGACAAAAAGCATTTAGTGCAAAGCGTTCTAAAATTATTAAATTAAAATGGATAATTTCAAATTAGAAAAAAGCACCATCAATGGGCGATGACGCAGAAGCAAAACGTTTGCGCGGCATGCGCCCTGCTAAAAAAGCTTCGCGCCCCGCTTCAACGGCTTTTTTCATTGCCGATGCCATTAGTACCGGATTTTTTGCAGCGGCAATGGCGGTGTTCATAAGTATGCCATCGCAACCTAACTCCATGGCAATGGCTGCATCGGATGCGGTGCCAACACCGGCATCGACCAAAATGGGCACATTGGCATTTTCAATAATGGTGAGAATATTGTATGGGTTGCGAATGCCCAGCCCCGAGCCAATGGGTGCGGCCAGCGGCATCACCGCTGCGCAGCCCACTTCTTCTAAACGTTTGGCAATGATCGGGTCGTCGGAGGTGTAAACCATAATATCAAAACCCTCTTTCACTAAAATTTCAGCGGCCTCGAGTGTCGCGCCAGTGTCAGGATAAAGTGTTTTCTCATCGCCCAGCACTTCGAGTTTAACCAGTTTGTGCCCATCGAGTAATTCACGCGCCATGCGACAGGTGCGCACCGCGTCTTCTACCGTGTAACAACCGGCGGTGTTGGGCAAGATGGTGTATTTTTCGGCGGGCACGGCATCGAGCAGGTTTTCTTCGTTTGGGTTTTGGCCGATATTGGTGCGACGAATCGCCACGGTAATAATATCTGCACCGCTGGCTTCTGTGGCTTCGCGGGTTTCGGTTAAGTCTTTGTATTTGCCGGACCCAACAAGTAAGCGTGATTGATAGGTTTTGCCCGCAATCGTCAGAAGATCGTCGTTCATAATGTAAACTTTTGAATGGTTTTTTGGAGCGCGTATCTTAGCATTTTATGCGGGGGTTTAAAATTATCTCGTTCACCCGTGCATTTTGTTGGGGCGTAAAAAAATTAACCGCCACCGATGGCGTGCACAATTTCAACCGTGTCGCCCTCTTTAAGTATGTAAGTGGCGTGTTCGGATTTGGTAATGATTTCGCGATTCACTTCTGCGGCCAAACGTTTTCCCGTCATGCTTTCATTCTCAATTAGTTGTAAAAGGCTGGTTGGCGTTTCAAGTTGGCGCTCTTTACCGTTAAGTTGTATTTTTATCATGTTGTAATGGCTGTTTTTAAAAAGGAAGATTTTACACTGAAAATACGAGCTTTTGATTAACTTCTGCAATACTTGTGCTATATCTATAAATTTAAAAAGAAGCAAAAAAACAATTGTGATTCCCGTGGATTAGCGATTAAATTTGAAATTAATCTTTAAAAAATGCTGTAAATTAACTCGATTAATGCGAGTATTTAAAAAAACTATAAATTCCTAAAGAGGTTGTTCGTGTGCAGGATATAGCAAAAAAACTGTTTGTAAGCAGTATGATCGCTCTTTTGTGGGTGACGTCGAGCGTGAGTGTGGCGGCAAATAATCCATTTAAAAAATCAAAAACGTATACATTCGGGTCGTCAGTGCCCTGGTATGAAAATAATGATACAGCAATAAAAAGTGGTTCAGTTCGTGATGGTTCAAATACAAATTATTATCATCTGAATATTAATAAGCGTCAGTTATTGCTTCGTTTGGGTAAAAATGACCCCAGTGGAGAGCTAGAAAATACAAGGCCATTAGAAAATTTAACCATTAGTGATGTAAAGGTGGATGGCCGACGTTTACCTTTGTTCGGCTGGTGTTTGCAAAATCAGCAAAACGCGGGCAAAAAACTAAAACAAAATGCGGTTGTGGCAAATGATGTGTGTATTAATGCGGGGGGCGGTGGCGACTTTATTATAAATTTGGATGACAGATCACGGGCGATTTTAAAGGCATCAAAAAAAGTAGAGTTTTCGGTTGAACCCTTTGGGCGAGTTGTAAAACTTAATTTTAATATGGCGGGTTATGCGCCCATTATGGCAAAAATAAATAAACCTGCGCCATCGCCAGTGGTTAAAAAACCGAAGCCCAAGCCTAAACCCGTTGTAGTGAAAGCTAAACCCAAGCCAAAACCTAAGCCGGTGGCAGTGAAGGCTAAACCCAAGCCAGCTAAAGTGTGTCACGCGCGTGCGCCGGAAGAATTTAAATCTGCGGTGCAGGCGGTTAAGTTTACCTGTGGTAATAAAGCCAGCAAGTCGAGAGCCGAGCATAAGATTGCAGAGAGTGTTGTAACCGAAAAGAAAAAAAGGAATGCGGAGCGGCTTGCAGCTGAAAATGAAAAGCTGGTTAGAGAGCTATCGACTGAAGATGGTAAGCGAGAAGCGGTTTGGGAAAAACAACAGGCGAAGCTCTGGATTAAAAGGTGTGAGCGACATTGGGCTAAAAAGACTAGCCCTTGCTACTGTGAAAAATATCTGGCACAGGCGCCGTCCGGCGTGAAAAATACTTGCGGAAAGTAATTTAAACAGCCTATTTTAAAAAAGACCTGCATCAATTTGATGTGGGTCTTTTCTTATGTGGGTTTAGGAATTTATAATACGCGCCTCTTAAATGATAAAAAGCAACTTGTAGTGAGTTGCTCTGTGAGTGTTATTCAACTTATGACGGACTGTATAATTGTGGGTGGCGGCCTAATTGGCATGCTTAGCGCGCGGGAATTAAAAAAATCAGGGCTGGATGTTTTGCTTTTGGATAAAGGCGAATTGGGAAAAGAGTCGTCATGGGCTGGCGGCGGCATTCTCTCTCCGTTGCATCCGTGGCGGTATTCAGATGAAGTGAATCAGCTCGCAAGCATAGGTCATCAGCAATACGCGCAGGTGGCGGGTGAGTTGTTTGATGAAAGCGGCGTAAACCCTGAGTACGTGCGCAGCGGCCTGTTGGTGCTGGATAGCAGTGAACAGCCGCAGGCCATTAGCTGGGCAGAAAAATATGCAATGAATTTATCGGTCATTCATCAGCAAGATGAATTACAGGCCATACTCCCTGATCTAAACACACATTATAGCGAAGGCTTGTGGTTGCCGGATGTGGCACAAATGCGTAATCCAAGGTTGGTGAGAGCAGCCAAAGGTAGCCTTGATGCGCTTAATATTAAATACAAAGAGCATACGGCGGTTGAAAAGCTTAATATTAAAAATGGCAAAATTATTGGGGTAGAAGCCAATGGTAAAACGTATCACGCAGATAAGGTGCTAATTGCTGGTGGTGCATGGAGTGCTGAGTTGCTTGAAAATGACGTTAAGCCACCGCAGGTACAGCCGGTGAAAGGCCAGATGATTATATTCAAAGCTGAGCCTGATACGCTTAAACGAATAATACTGGCTGAAAATCGTTATTTAATTCCTCGCCAGGATGGGCGCATTTTGTGCGGAAGCACCATTGAACATAGCGGGTTTAATAAATCGATAAGCGAAGCGGTTAAAGACGAGCTGCGAGAAAGTGCGATATCAATATTACCCAAATTAGCGCATTTTGAAATCGAACATCACTGGTCTGGGCTTCGCCCAGGTAGCCCGCAAGGTGTACCGTTTATTGGAAAACAGGGAGGCATCGAAGGCTTGTACATTAATGCGGGGCATTATAGAAATGGCGTGATTTTAGGTATTGGCAGCGCGCAACGCATTGCGCAAGTTATGGTTTCTTAAGGAATTAAAATTGTAATTGCTAAAGTGTGAAGCAAGTTTGCAGATTGAAATACACGCAAGACGGCGCGCTTTGTTTAACGCTATAATTTACGTAGAGTTATGTTTTCATATAAGATTCGCCGCTTATCAGGCATAACTCTTACTCCATCACTATCTAAATGACAAGCCACTTTAGATAGTCTTAAATAGCATCATGAAAAATTTTAAACAGAATGGTTTTACCCTAATAGAGTTGATGATGGTCATCGCCATGATAGGTGTCGTTAGTGCGGTTGCGCTTCCAGCATTTAAGTCCATGTTAATCACTAATGAAGTTGTTGACACCGCAAATCAAATGCAAATGTCTTTAAAACTTGCAAGAAGTGAAGCCATTGTGAACGGTAAAGACGCGTATGTGTGCAGTAGCGCAGATGGCGTTACCTGCAGTAATGCAGATGGCAACTGGAATCGGGGTTGGCTAGTTTATGTTGACTTAGATGGCAATGACCTAATGAATAACAACGAGTTGCGTTGGGTGCACGAAATAAGCAGTGATTCGCAAGTGACAATTGTTCCTACGGGCGCTGCGTTTAACCAGCAGGTTAGATTCAGTTACAACGGTTGGTTGGTTGATGGAGATGAATTAGGCTTTGATATCTGCAGCGGCTATGCAGTAAATGGGTTTCCGCAGCGTGAAATTAGAGCCAGCCTTGCGGGTGAGGCTAATCTATTTAAAAACGTGAGTGTCAAATGTTAAATTCAAAAACAGCAATATCTAAGGCGTCTTTAAGTAAAACAATGCGCATAAAAAAAAGCCGTGGTTTCACGTTATTAGAAGTAATGATTGCATCGTTTGTGTTATCGGTTGGCATGTTAGGCTCTACCGCCATGATGTTGCGCGGTTTGCAGCAAGCAGACAATACCAACTATGAAGGTGTAGCGGCACAGACAGCGATGAATATGGCAGAAAGAATGCGTGGTAATATTCAAGGGCAGGGCTTGTCAGGTTCCGTTTATGATAATTTGGTTGCCGATAGAGCCGCCGCGGTCAACTGTGCCACCTTATGCAATTCTGCTGAGGTGGCTACTTATCATGCTTATATTTGGGGTTTAGAATTAGATGATCTAATGCCTAACGCGAATGCAACCGGCAGGGTGACTGCATTAAATCCCGGTGTCGATGATTCTGTCTATCAAATAACCGTCGAGTGGGACAGTGATAAACGCGTCGACACGACTTCTCGCACAAACACAAGAAACACTTACGTGATGATTTTTCAGCCATGAATATGATTTCTAAAAATAAAGTCTATGCAAAAAAAAGTGGTGTGAATAAAGCTCAATCGGGTTTTACCATACTGGAAATTTTAGTTGCTCTGGTTCTGGGCGTTGCTATTTTAACCGCCGCTATCAGTATGCAAATGCAGCACCGAAAGGGTTTTAAATTATCTAATAACAAGCTGCAGATGCAAACCAATGCAAAATTTGCCATTGAATTTATTAACCAGAGTTTGCGTTCTACGGGCAATATGGGCTGTAGAAATGGTAAAGAACTGAGTAACGGTGCTGTTCGAAAAGTAGCTGAAGAATGCAATGGTGGTGTATGTATTGCGCTTAATAACCCAGAAGTGGCCTATGCCGATTTTAGAACGGGTTTTGAGCTTTTAGGTTATGAATACGCTGGGGGTTTAGTGCCCTCGCCACCAACGGCATTTACCTTTGTGTCCAATTCAGAATATAACGCTGATAGTGATATTATTACGGTTGCCGGTGGTTATGGCGAAGTTTACCCGCTTAGTGAAGATGAAATTAAACCGGTAGATGATGGCTTCCAACTAGACATTTCAAACATTAAACAAATTCGGTTGAAACAATCCCAATACGGATTACTTTCATCGTGTAAAGGTGCATATTTCTTTAAGGTAACAAGCCCGAACGGCAGTATAGATGCAGGTGTAATTAAATGGGAAGGCGGCAGTGCTGGGGATGATAACGCAACAGGGCAGGTAGATAAATTTGCTGATCTTGTTGGTGGTATAGGCGGTGCCCGAGAATTTCGCAGAGCGGCGGTTACATCTTATTTTGTTGGCATGAATCCGTTAAATGATCCGCAAGGTGTGCCGTATCTTTATCAGGATGTGGATGGGCAATCAAAACGTCTGGTTAAAGGCGTTGAAGAAATTCAAATACTCTATGGGCTTTCATTCGATCCAAAGAGAAGAAATATTGCCGATCGTTACGTTACAGCAGATGTTATTGCAGCAGAAACTACGGCTACAAATAATTTATGGGCGCAGGTCGTTAGTGTTCGTATTGGTTTAATCATGCGCTCTGAAAAGGAAGTGTATAGTACTGACCAGACGCAAACCATGACACTAGAATGTGTTAATTATACTCAGGCTGTGAAAACTGATAAATACTCACGCAGCACATATTGTGCAGAAGTTTCTATACGAAATCGATTAATCGGTGCTCGTGTGGGCGAAAAGGTTTAAATGGAATAATAGACATGAAATTCAACAAAAAATCATTTGTATTTAAAAAACAATTAGGTGCCGCGTTAATTACGTCATTGGTTTTTATGAGCATATTAACCGTTTTGGGCATATCCGCTATGCGCAACAACACATTGGACGTGAAAATTCATAACGCAATGTTGGATAGATTAAATGCCTTTCAATGTTCAGAAGCCGCGCTTAGACAGGGCGAGCGTTTTATAAAAGATGCCACTGAACAGCTAGATGCTACAGCAGGTGGCGTGCCAGATCAGGGAGCTCGGCAAGTGTGGAGCGAGAATAACAACATATTAAATAATTTGGTGAATGAAAACAGAGAGTGGTGGACGATAAATGGTTGGGGTGATTTTGTGTTATCTAACCCTGACGTGAACATAGGTTGTGCAACAGAGGCAGAGTACATTGTTCAAAGTTTAGGAGGGGCAGGCGATAATGGTTCAGGGGATTTATCGTTTAAAGCCGAGGCTGAGTCACAAATGAATGTGTATCGCATTTCAAGTAGAAGTGAGGGGGTCTCTTCTAATTCAGCGGTAATTTTACAATCAACATTTACACGACAGTTTCAATAGCTGTTACCTATTTATCTAAAAGTTAAAATTAAAATTAAAAAAATTAAATTAACAAGGGCTAAAGTGCAGAACAATGGATCCTATTATAAAAAACAGGGCATATGATTTTATAAGACAAATCGTTTTATCAGTGGTTATTTTTATGTCTGGAAATACAAGCAGCTTTGCGGCAGCAGATCGAATAGCAATAGCACAAACACCGTTGTTTTTAGGTGCGGGTGTGCAGCCCAATGTCTTTTTCGTAAGTGATGACTCAGGCTCTATGGATTGGGAAACCATGATGCCCTCGCATTGGCGTTATGATGCGTATGATTCAGACAGGCTAAGGTCAGGTGAGTTTAGAGATTATGGTGCAACGATTGTAGAAGATGGAGTATGGCGTGCGGCCGAATTTGCTGGCACTGACTCCATGGACGCAGCTTATGAATATCTCTATGATAATGCAGATAATGTATACCCCAACGGCTGTAACGGTGGCAGAGGGAGGGCTGAAATATGCGGTGATGCGACTAATTCACCATTTGACGTTGACTGGCGTGCACGCTCGTCGGGCTTAAATAAAGTTTTTTATAATGCAAATATAGAATATAAACCTTGGTCTGGCCCCTGTGGTAATGGCGATTGTGCTGATGCGGTTTTTACCGACGCAAGAAGTGACCCTTATAGCACCCAGCCTGGTAACGCAATAAGCCGAAACCTTGCAACAAATGGTAATGGGCAGAGTGGTGCATTTATTTATGATGTGTGGATAGATGATTCTGGTTATGACCTGGGAGAAGCCCACCCTGACTCAGGGCCAAGATTTAATGAAACAGGCTACGCAGCGTCTGAATTAAAAACGGGTGCAGCAGGGCTTGCGGCCGATTTAGCCAATGGAGAAGTGGATTTATGGGATTCGCATATGCGCTTCACCGTTGATGCGACTCAAATTAATGTTAAATTGTTTACCTATAATCCCGTGCCAATAGCAGGAGCAACGCAAGGCTTAAATGAAAATACCAATTTTTTAGATATCAATCTTACCGGCGCAGCGTGTTATAACATTTTAGGTAATGACGCGATGGTGAGGTCAATTAGAAACAATATTATTGACTCGTCTACCAGTGCATCAACGCTGGCAGCAGCAGCGGGCGCGCCAGGTTGCAGGACCATAGTTGAAACGCGTCAAAACATTGCCAACTGGTATCAATATTACCGTCGTCGCGCTTTCCCCGTTAAAAATGCCGTTGCAGCGGTTATCGATGCGCAACCCAACTTTCGCTATGGTATGACACTACTGAACGAAAATACGAGCAACACAGGTGGCATTTTTATTGAAGTGCCGCTGCAAAGCGTAAACAATGTAACCACGCATAACCTCAAGATAAAAGAAGACTATTTTGCCTACAGGCAAGGATCTAACGGCACGCCATTAAGAAATGCGTTACAAATGGCAGGTGAATATTATTCAAATAATTTAACTAACAGAGAAGATCCCATAAAGTATTCGTGTCAGAAAAATTTCACTATCTTATTTACTGATGGTTTTTGGAATGGCGCTGATCCCGCTAACATAGGTAACAATGATGGAGACAGCACTCCCAGAACTGTGGCAGATGTTGCATATAAATATTATATCGATGACATAAATAACAACCCCTTATTTAATACCGGGCCCACAAACGGTAATGATGTGGAGAGGGATGACACAGAGAGTGACCTGCCTAATACGGGAACGGATAACAATCCAACCACATTTCAGCACATGGTAACGTTTGCAGTGGCATTTGGTGTAACAGGAAAATTGGTAGACTCAGACACAGATGAGGACGACTACCCCGATGTCGATTATGCGGGTAATAGCTGGGGGGGCGATCCAGCCAAAAATGGTAATTGGGGAACAGCCGCTTCGGGGCCCGATAAAATAGATGATTTATGGCATGCAGCTTATAACACCGGTGGCACGTTTGCATCGGCATCAACGCCAGATGAAATTACACAACGTTTAATTAACGCGATTAGCAATATTGCAAAACGTCAAAGTTCAGCCTCTGCGGTAGCGTTAAACTCCGGCACGTTAAATGCGAATAGCCGTTTATATCAGGCGGCATTTAATAGCTCTAATTGGTCGGGTTCATTGAGGTCAATTCCCATACAGGATGGTCCAGTTGATGAAAATCCTGAA
>UOFH01000249.1_pt1 | contig 19001 bp, 14 predicted proteins | sample 1988451 | NCBI WGS metagenome assembly UOFH01 (sample SAMEA4712194, study PRJEB27164) | hydrothermal vent metagenome | biome: marine basaltic hydrothermal vent biome; feature: marine hydrothermal vent; material: mineral | place: Pacific Ocean | collected 2011-06-14/2011-07-23 | depth 1689 m | reverse complement strand
GTTTGTAAAACAGGTGGTCCCGGTGGCATTTCTACAATTTGAATTTTTGCGCCTAATTCATCTGCAATGGGTTTTAAAATTTCTCGCGCGTTAACGGCAATGTCATGACTTAAACGTTGTCGATCATTCTTATCCAACAACATCACTTGTATATCGGCCTGCCAAGGAAGTTGTCGCATATAATAATGGCGCACCATGCCGTTGAAATTAAATGGCGATGCGGTTCCAACATACGTTTGAATCGCGGTAATTTCGGGAATATTTTGCAACTCATCAGACATGCGTGCTGCCAAGTTTGCCGTCACGGGTAATGCAGTGCCTTCCGGCATATTAATCACCACATTAAATTCAGGCTTGTTATCAAACGGCAACATTTTTACGGTAACCGATTGGGTATAAAATAAAGCGCAAGACATGACGGTTAAAAAGATTAAACTGAAAAGAAAAAGATAACCTTTGGTTTTATTGTGACAAAGCGGTTTCATAATGGGCACATAAAATCGGCCAATGATTTCGATTTGTTTTTTCTCTCTTATTTCCGCTTTTTTAAGCCCCTCTAAATCAGGACGTAAACGCATCGCAAACCAGGGAACAAAAATAAAAGCGGCAATTAAAGACAAGAACATTGCAGCCGATCCTAAAACCGGAATCGGTCGCATGTAAGGCCCCATCAAACCACTGACAAAACCCATTGCTAAAAGTGCGGCAATAATTGAAAAGGTTGCCATAATGGTTGGGTTACCCACTTCACGCACCGCATCAATGGCAATATTGGTTGTAGTTTTTCCGGCTTCTAACCAGCGCCGAAAAATATTCTCAACAACAACGGTTGCATCGTCCACTAAAATTCCGATGGTGAAAACTAAGGCAAATAAACTTACTCGATCGATGGTGTAATCAATAATCCACGCGGCCCAAACGGTCATTAAAATAACCACGGGAATCACAATAATAACAACCGATGCCGCGCGTGCGCCCAAGCCAATTAAGCATAAAATACTTACCGCTACGGTGGCTTCAAAAAGCGCTAGCAATAATTCGTTCACTTTATCATTCGCCGATTTTCCGTAATCGCGAGTTATGCTGACTTCAACATTATCGGGAATTAAATGGCCTTTTAATGATTCGAGTTTTGCAATTAATTCTTTTGCGATGGTGACGCCATTAGTGCCAATTTTTTTAGCTACGGCAATGGTAACGGCCTGTGAACCCGCGGTGGTTTTTCCCGTGCCTTCATACGCGGGGCCAGTTGCATAAGTCACCATTTTAGAGGTTTCTTCTGGTGCTTGATAAACCCGCGCAATGTCGCGAACATAAACCGGTGCGCCATTGCGCACGGCAACAACTAAATTTGAAACGTCCTGCGCGTTGTTTAAAAACGCGCCAGTGTAAACATTAAAGGTACGATTCCCGCCTTCAATATTTCCGGCTTCTAATTCGCTGTTGGCAGTGCGAATGGTGTTGGCAACATCTTGAATGCTGATACCAAAACCATTGAGTCTTTCGGGAGACACTTCAATACGAATTTGTTCGGCTCGCCCGCCCACAACAAACCCTTTTCCGGAGTTAGGCACTTGCTCAAGTTTTTGCAAAATATCTAACGCCAGTGTTCTTAAAATCGAATCATCAATAGTAGGATCTTTTGACCAGATGGTTGCAGTGACAACGGGCACATCATCGGGGCCAACCGGTTTTACAATGGGCATGGATACACCCGGTGGCATCGCATCAATATTTGATTGAATTTTGTCGTGCACTTTTACAATCGATTCGCCTAAATCTTCGCCCACAAAAAATTGCGCCGTCACCATTCCCGAACCACGTTGACTGGCCGAATAAACATGGCGTATTCCGGGGATTTCACTAATTAATCTTTCCAGTGGATTAATCGCCAGATTTGCAATTTGTTCAGCGGATGCCCCAGGATACTTAATTAATATATCCACCATGGGAACAGAAATTTTTGGATCTTCTTGGCGCGGCGTGAACATTAAACCGATTAAACCAATAATTAAAAATGCCGCCATTAATAAAGGCGTAACCGGCGAATTTATAAACTGGCGAGTAATCCTTCCGGCTATGCCAAGATTATTCTCGTCAAGTTCAATATCTTTTTCTTGCGCGTTATTATTTGTTTCGTTCGACATTTTATAAACTCATTTTTATTTTCAGCAATTTTATTTGCGGCAATAAATCGTTTAGGATGAACCGCTTAATTTTTTATATTGATTTTTTATTTTGATTTTTCATTCGTCCAGCCCGAACGCATACCGGGGTGCGGGTAAGCAAAAACATTTTCGCCCGGTTGCACACCCGCGAGCACGGCAACATGTTGGTTATCAACCTGATCGCCCAACCTGACTAATCGCAATTCCGCTTTATTTTTCGCATTTAAAACAAACACAGCAGGTAAACTTCCGCGGCGCACAATGGCCGATGAGGGAATAACCGGCATACTGTTTATTGGCGTATTAATATCTTGCACCATCACTTCTGCATACATGCCTGGGCCGCCAGGAACATTATCGGGCAAATCAAATTTAACGGTTACCGTGTGACGCTGGCTGTCGGCGGTGGGGTAAATTTGCGCCACTCGAACTTCAATGTAGGTATTGCCCACATCAAGTTTTGCCGGAACAATTTCGCCGGTATGCAGTGCCGAAACTAAACGTGCAGGCACTTCAACTTTGAGTTGCAACGATCGCGTATCGGAATATTTAATTAATGCCTGGCCGCGTTGCACGGTGTCGCCGGTCTCCACCAATTTTTTAACGATCACACCTTCAAAGGGACTGATTGATCTTGCATCGCGCAGGTGAGTATCAATTTCATTAACCCGTGAACGCATTGCCATGATTTGACTCTTCGCTATGTTCACGTGATTTTCCTGATTGTATAAATCCAAATCGCGATTAATCCACGGATTTAAATTGGTATTGGGATATGAAAAATTTGATGCTGAATTATTTATTCCGGGCATCCCACCACCTTGCATTCCTCCTGGCATTCCTCCTGGCATTCCACCCATACTAAAAAACTTTTCAAACATGGATGGAAAATATCCCATGCTCGACATCATAGAATTTGTATTGAGTTTTGCCTGTTGATTATTAAAATCACGATAAGCCTGAGGCGCCCAATATTCTTTTGTGTAACTCACTTTTGCATTACCCAATGAGGCTTCAGTGCTATACAAATTAGCAATGGCCTGGTCGCGTTGTGCAAGAATATTGTCATGATTTAACGCAACCAAAACCTGCCCCGCATTAAACCAATCGCCTTCACTACCGGCAACATAATCAACCCGCCCTGAAATTTGCGCAGTAAGCACAATTTCTTTATTCGCCACAACCGTTCCACCCAGCACAACATGCGCACCGGTTTTAATATTGCTCACTTGAACAATTTGCGTGGCCTGATTCTGTTGTTGAGATTGCGGGTTATAATAAACGGGTGCATTATTTTGATAACTATTTTGGTAGTTATTATTTTGCACTTGTTGCGGCATTCTTTGCGTTTGTTGCACGGGTCGATATTGCTGATTATTTTCAGACTGATGAGTTGAAAAGTTTTGATAATAACCAGTATCTGCCGCATTAACCACATGGCTAAAATAAGCAGGCGATATGACTAAAAACAATGTAAGTGTATTTTTTATTTTCATTTTAATTACGCTTTCGTTTTATGCTTAATGGGTTGTGACATTTCATATTCAATAACTAATTTATGGCGGATAGATAAAACTAAACTTGCCCCATCACTCCAAAACTTTTAATAAAAGGGCCGGCCATACGCGGATCTTTTATCATCGCGGCATAATCACCTTTAATAAATTTAAGTTTTTTTGTAGTGTAGGCAACACCAAGCCCCATCATTCCCGGTGGTTTTTTCGCCCACTTTGCCCAGTTATCTTTTGAAGCGCGAAGATCCCAATTAAGCTCTTGCCCATCATAAATGCCGCTCTCTACAACCTCGCCATTTTGAACATCGATATAAGCCATTGGGCTTTCATCACCATCAAATCCATAACCAATTACTGAGTTAAAATTAATTTTCCCCAATGCATCAGCCAGTCCTGGCTCGTTGTTCCACGCTTGTGCATAATGTTCTATCCAGTCACCTGTAAATAAGCTCATTGAAATTCCCCTAATAATTTAATTGTGTACGTTATTTTTTTATTACCCTGTGTAGTGAGTTGCATTCTCTATGCCAATTTATAAGCTGTTGTTTTATATGGACAATTGAAATTAATGCTCTTTTAGCCAATGCAACGTTTTTTTCATTTATTTGCTATGTTGTTGATTTATAAAAAGCAATATGAAAATAAGCGTGCAACGTTGTTGCATAGCGTTGCATAAAAAAAATCCTGTGCGAGAATGAAATAAATGATGTGAAATGAAGAGGGGCGATGACATGGGCAAACAGAATAATTTTGATTTTGCACCACTGGCAAAAACCGTTGTGCAACATATTGACGAGGGCATTATTGTTGCAGACCAGCTCGGTAAAGTGCTTTATTACAATCCCGCTGTAAAAAAAATACTCGATTTAAAAGAAGATATTGAATTAAAAAAACTCAACGACATTGGTAAATTTAATTTACAAAAATCATTATTGCGTGCGGCGATTGATTCGGGTGAAGTCGATGCAGCAGGCAAACCCAGCGGAAACTTTATTACCTTTGACGAGCGCATAAGACACGCAGACACAAACCGCGTAATTGAAATCACCAGTGGTTTAATTTCTGATGACGGCTCAAAAGATCGCAAACGGCTCTTAGTCTTTAAAGATAAAACCGATACTTATCGCATACGCTCTGTGCTTAATTCTTCAAACACAAAACTCTCCAGCAATGATCCGCAGATGCTGGAAATTATTCATCGCATACAACAAATTGCACCGACCAATGCGTTCACTTTATTACAGGGTGAATCGGGAACCGGCAAAACGCAATTGGCTCGATTAATCCACGCACAAAGCAAACGATCAAAAGAAACATTTATTGAAGTTAACTGTGCGGCAATACCCGAGTCATTATTAGAGTCAGAATTATTTGGGCATGTTAAAGGCGCATTTACCGGAGCCAACGCGAATCGACTGGGGCGTTTTCAAAGCGCCAATAAAGGGACTTTATTTTTAGATGAAGTGGGTGAAATCCCTCTACACTTACAGGCAAAATTATTACGTGCCATTCAAGATCAGGAATTTGAAATGGTTGGCTCGGACAAAACCATAAAAGTTGATGTGCGTATTGTTGCCGCATCCAATCAAAATTTACGTGACATGGTTGATAATGGAAAATTTCGTGCGGATTTATATTATCGACTTGCGGTTATCGCAATAACGGTTCCCTCGTTACGCGAACGCCCCGGTGATGTACCGGTATTAATTAAACATTTTTGTTCGCAATTACAATACCGTGGATACCCAGATGATATGAAGTGCAACCCAGATTCAATGCGCATGATGATGAATTATCCCTGGCCAGGCAATGTGCGTGAACTTGAAAATGCAGTTGAGCATGGCATTATCTGCTCCATTGATGGAATCGTTTTACCCGAAAGTTTACCGCAGGATATTCGTGAGTTTTGTTCTGAAATGGACACACACCCTGTGGTTACAGATGATGAGGAAAAAACCATAAAAGAAATACAGTCTGTTATGAAAAACTGCAATGGAAATAAAGCTGAGGCGGCTAAAATATTAAAAGTCAATCGCACGACATTGTGGCGATGGATTCATAAATATAATATAGCGATATAATATAACAATATGATTTTATGGTGTGGGGTTTTATTTTGACATTTCATGTTAAAATAGAAAACGCAAATGCACACGAATATCCGTAAATAAAAAAAGCATTAACCACGGAGGTCACAGAGATGCTGCGACAACGACGTAGCAAGCAAAACCTGTTTTCTCCGTGTTCCTCTGTGGTTCAAAAGCTTTTGCTTCTTCTGCCTTTACAGACACTGGATAACCCGCCTTCGCTGGAGTGACAAGAATAAATTCACCTTCAAATTTATTTTCCCCTCGCGAAAATAACGCAGTTTATTAACTTAACCGGATAATAGTTTTAAAAACTATAAACCAATGTCACCGTTGTAATCGTATCTGTATTTTTTGTTCCCACTGGCACATCAGAATTATTTTTAATTTCATAAGAAAACTTCGCACCCAAATTACCTACAATCACCAGTTTTAAAAACGTTTCTGATTTTGTATAGGTATTTGAACTACCTGATTCAACAAATAAATTTTGATTAAACTTTGAGGTTTCACTAATTTTATAGGCGTATTTAATTTCACCATCAAGTACAGCCTCTTGTTCTTTCACTCCCTCATCGGTTTCTAAATCTCGATAACCAACACCGGCAGATGCTTCTAAATAATTTTTTCCTCCGTCGATAAACACATGCCCCGCACCAAACGAGATAATTGACTGATGATCAAACCCACTAAACTTATCTTGTTCGTGTCTTAATTTTCCATACGCAAATGTTTTTTCTGCAAAGCGGTATTCAGACTTTTCTGTAAACACAAAAACATCGGCACTATCAACACCGCTGTTAGATGATTTCAATGATTCTACTTTTGCAGCGTGATTCCAATTTCCTGATTTTTTATTTATGCCTAATTTTGCATTAAGTGTTTGCGAATCGGTGTTGCCGGAGGTTGAAGTAAAACCAAACTCACCTTCGCCAGACCAATCATCTGCATATACTGGTGCTGCGACCATGGCACCATTCAACAACAATAATGTGGTTAATTTATTCTTTAACATTTAAAACCTCTATCGTATTTATTTTCAAACTATTTTATCACGTCATCTAAAACAACGGCAACTGACCGCTGCCGACATAATTTTCACGATTAACCAAATTTGAAAAAGACACGCCCAACAAACGAACCCGCTTATTTTTCGCTTCGGTTTTTTCTAACAAAACAGAAATCAATTCTTTTGCCACATTATGTTCGGTTAACACAGAGTCACTTGTGTAGCGTCGAGTCACCTGCTTAAAGTCGGCGTATTTTACCTTAATTGTTATTGTATGCGCGAGAATATTTCGTTTTTCTAAACTGCTTAATACTTCATCCAGCAACAACAACAGCTGCGCGTTCATTTCATTTATATCTGATAAGTCTTGCTGAAATGTCGTTTCAGCTCCCAGTGACTTACGCACACGGCAATTCGAAACCGGCCGCTCATCTATGCCCCGTGAAATTTCATAATAATATTCAGCAGAGTTTCCAAATAACATTTGCAAGTTTCGCAAACTTTTATTTTTTAAATCACCTCCGGTTTTTATTCCATGTTTGTGCATTTTATTTTCTGTTACTTTGCCGACGCCATAAAAACGCCCGATAGGCAGCGCATTTAAAAAATGCTCTGCCTCGCCGGGTTTAATAACGAATTGACCATTAGGTTTATTTTGATCGGATGCGAGCTTAGCTAAAAATTTATTGTATGAAATGCCGGCAGATGCGGTTAACTCTATGGCGTTAAATATATCTTCGCGAATTTTTTTCGCCATTAATGTTGCCGAGCCTTCACAAATATCGCATTCACTCACATCTAAATAAGCTTCATCTAACGACAGGGGTTCGATAATATTTGTGTAGTTTTTGAATACATTATGAATAGCGGCAGAAGCTTCTTTATACGCCGAAAAACGCGGTCGAACAAAAATGGCTTGCGGGCATAATTGATAAGCACGCGATGTGGGCATGGCAGAATGAATGCCAAACTTACGTGCTTCATAACTGCAAGTTGCAACCACTCCCCGACTATCGGGCTGCCCGCCGACGACAACGGGTAAGCCTTGTATTTGAGGATTATCGCGTTGCTCAACGGCTGCAAAAAAAGCGTCCATGTCTATGTGAATTATTTTTCTCGTCATTTTTAATAATTATGATTCACTGTTATCATGTTAACGATTTAATAATATTAAGCCATTGCTGCCCCGTTAACTTAAAAAATATCATTTTCAGGTACTTGTTCTGGGTATCAATTGCAACCCTCTCCCTACCCCTCTCCCAGAGGGAGAGGGAATCACGACGCTCTGTTTATCTTCAAAAAAATTTATTGCCCCCTCTCCCTCTGGGAGAGGGCTGGGGTGAGGGCAGCATATGTTTTAACCAATTAATTTCAACGCCTGTTTAATGACATTTAAATCGGCTCCCGCCAAAGTTGCATTTTCACTAATGTATCGACGCCATTTTTTTGCGCCCGGAAAACCGTTAAACAACCCTAAAACATGTCGGCTGATAGAATGCAATCTAACCCCTTTAGCTAACTCTTTTTCTATATACGGAAACAAAGATTCAATAATTTCAAATCGCGATAAAACGGTTTTTGTTGATTGATAAAACAACTGATCTACTTTCGATAAAATATACGGGTTGTGATAAACCTCGCGCCCCATCATTACACCATCAACATATTGCAATTGATCTTGCACCGCGTCTAATGTTTTTATGCCACCGTTTATAATGATATCTAATTGCGGCATCGTTTGTTTTAGTTGATGCACAACGTCATAACGCAACGGCGGAATATCTCTGTTTTGTTTTGGACTTAACCCCTTTAGCCAAGCTTTTCGCGCATGTACAATAAATGTTTTACAACCCGATTTTGCAACCACTTCAACAAACTCAAATAACGCTTCAACGCTTTCATTTTCATCTATGCCGATGCGATGTTTTACCGTCACCGGAATGCTCACCGCATGTTGCATTGCCACAACACACTCGGCAACCAATTCAGGCTTTGCCATTAAGCATGCGCCGAACATGCCCGATTGCACTCGATTACTCGGGCAACCCACATTTAAATTAATTTCATTGTAACCGTGATCTTCGGCCATTTTTGCGCACTGCGCTAAATCTTTTGGATCACTGCCGCCAAGTTGAATAGCCACGGGATGTTCTTCGTGATTAAAATCTAAATGCCGTGAACGATCACCATGAATTAACGCACCGCTGGTAACCATCTCGGTGTATAAAAGGCAGTGCTCGGAAATGAGGCGCAGAAAAAAGCGCTCATGTCGATCAGTCCAATCTAACATGGGCGCTACAGAAAACTTTCGATTCATCTTCTCAAATTGGGTAATTACTCAGGCGAATGATTATACCAAACTTATCGCATAAGCTAGAAGCAACACAAAAAAAGTTGCGGCGATTAATACATATTGGGTAACTTGCATGATTGGCTGCCTTTTTAATAACGAATACTCATTATCGGCGTTTCAATAAATTTTAAAATTCAATCTCTAACTGGCTGTGAGCAAGTTCACAGCAAACTCGACTAACGGTATTTTATGACACCTGAAATTGAAACGAATAGAGGTGGGATTCAATGCCAGTAAATTAAGTGAAATTCTAATGATGTAGATTCGAACAAAGCCTGCTATTGCTCAACCCAGTGCGAATAAATTCGCACCTACATTACTTAACTTACTGGTATTTTGAGGTGGATTAGATAGTTTGAAAGTGAAAATGCAAAAAAATTTGTTTGATTTTATACGGGTTTACAATAATTTATTAATCGCTGAAATAAGTTCTTTTTCAGATGCTGGCTTAATAAGATACCCACTGGCGCCCTGCCTTTGTGCCCACACTTTATCGGTCTCTTGGTCTTTGCTGCTGAGAATAATAACCGGAATATGTTGAGTCTCTGCTTTTTTTGTAATGCTTCGTGTTGCCTGAAAGCCGTTTAACCCGGGCATAACCACGTCCATCAGAATTAAATCTGGCTGTTCTTTCTGCGCCACATTAACCGCCTTGTCGCCGTCTTCTGCGGTAATTGTTTGATGGCCATTACTTGTCAACATTTTTGTCAGTGCCAAAACCTGTGTTTTTGAATCATCTACTATCAGTATTTTAGCCATGGATTATCCATCTCAATTTTTAAACGTCGTCTAATTAAACAGACACTTGCAATAAATATATATTAGGAATGTGCCGTTACTATTAGAATAGACCAAATCAATGAAAAATAAAGCCGGATGGCAATTAACTTTAGCGCATTATTCAAATGACCAATCTTGCAAAATATCCATTCTGAACAACTGCTCATGCAAACTAAACACAACGCCGCTCGACGTAATTTCCACAATCTTGATTCCCTGCACAACCGTGTCGCCCTCTGACATAGCATAATTATTTATAATCACTGAACGATTACTTGGCATAGTTGAATAAACATGCCCCGCAAATGTCATTTCTGGAACAGATGACTGTTGATAATCGGGCAGCTCATTTAAATAAGGAATTTCATTTATATTTCTATTTTGCATCATCGACTGAACGGGCACGGCTTTAACCACTGGCTTTTTAGGTTCAGCTTGCACATTATGAACGACAATGTTTTTTTCTTTAGGCCTGCTCGATTCCACTTTTTTGATTTCAGAAACAACGCCCACATCGACGACGGAGTTTTCTATTTCAGTTTTTACTCGCGCCGATTTTTTTGCTTTTGTTGTTTGTTGAGTTGATATTTTTTCATCTAATTCAACAACAGATTCAATTTGTTCTTCCTGGCTTTCATGGTCCGATATAACCATGCCAATCACAAACGCCAGCACCAACAATAAAACACTGATAAATCCATATAAAATCAGCGGCGTTTGCGACTCTGTGCTAATGGGAATATGCACTGTTTGCAAATCAGGCACGCCACCGCGTTTGCGTTCGCGATCAGATTTTTTCAGTGCGTCTAAAATGTATGACATTAACTCGTCTCCAATTTTGGCGCAGGCGTTTGCGTGCTTTGATTAATACGCATTAACGTTTTCACACCTACCACACCGTCACTGGTTAAACCTTCTCGCGACTGAAAAGACTTAACCTGATTGACCAATTCTTTGTCATAATAACTTTGCACATTATTTGTTGGCTGTTTATTAATCTCACTCATCGCTTTACTCAACCACAATACCGCATCACCCGAGTTTCCTGGGCGAATTAAATCAACATAGCCTGGCGGCTTACGCCATAAAAATGAAAACTCGCCTTTCCAGTAAAACAGTAATTGCTCTATTGGCACATTTTGTATTTTTCCGGCCACGACTATTTTAGCCATGGTTTCGCCCAACTCAATTAAGGTAACATATTGACGCTGATTTAAATCATCATAAAGTGTTAACACGGCAGGGCGATTAAATTCACGTAAGCTTTGCATGTCCGACTCTTCATGCATGCAGGACAAACCTTTAGTTTTTGCAAAAAAACACGGCGTTCCATTTGTTAAAATATTATATTTAAATTGCCAACGTTCGAACAACGCCTGATACGATTGAAAATTACTGCGCAGCCGCTGGCTACTATCTGGCCAAATAATAAAGCGTTGAATCTTGCCTTTATTTTCTTTACGTTCATCATCGGCGATGTCCTGCTCTTCTTTCATTGCATCGCTCTGGTCTTTATTTAAAGTAACTGGCGCAAAGTTTTCAGCAACTGCGTCGTTTAATTCTATATTTTCTATCGCTGTTTTTTTCTCAATATTTTTTATATTATCCGTATTTTTTTTTATCGTTTCAGTTTCTGCAATTTTCTGAGGCACCGCTGTTTCTATTTCATTATTTTTTTCAACTGAACTTTTCAATTTAAAATCAAAAAAATATAACACAAGTGCAACCGACATCAGCAGCGCCGCGGCTATTGCAAATAGTTTAATCTGCCGCGGTGTTATTTTTGTTTTAATCGCTGCCGCTTTATTTTCACCCAGCACTTCACGCGCCGCGCCGACCAGTGTGGGTTTATCAATATGATGTTTATTTTGTACGTAACAACCCAGCAATGCCCTGTCGCAAATCACATTAATTAATCGCGGCACGCCGCCACTGTATTTGTAAAGACCTTTAATTACGCCATGAATAAATATCGGGCGACGACAACCGGCAATGGCTAATCGATGTGCCACGTATTCTTCAACTTCAGATAGTTTTAACGGCGTTAAATGAAAGCGCGCGGTAATGCGTTGCGCCAATTGAGATAATTCGGGGCGATCTAATACATCTAAAAATTCTGGCTGGCCTAACAATATTACCTGCAATAATTTGCGCTGATTAGTTTCAAGATTGGTGAGCAGGCGTAATTGCTCTAAAACATCTAAATCAAGATTTTGCGCTTCTTCGATTAATACTACCGTTTTTTTACCCTGCGCGTGTGCGCCTAATAAATAACGATTAATATAATCAACGAGTATTTTTGACGTTATTTTTTTCTTGTTATAAGCAATGCGTAATTCATCGCAAATAACCTGCAACAATTCAAGGGATGTTAATTTGGGGTTAAGCACTAGCGCCAAATTGGTATCTTCGGGCACCTGCTCCAGCAAGCACCGGCTAACGGTCGTTTTGCCCGTGCCCACATCGCCAGTGAGCAAAATGAACGCGCCGTCAGACTCCATCCCATATAAAAGATGCGCCAACGCCTCGCGATGCCGCTCACTCATATAGAGGTAGCGCGGGTCGGGAGCAATTGAGAAAGGTGGTTCGAGTAGCCCAAAATAGTCTAAATACATGCCGCTATTATAAACAGATTCCACGATACAGCTATATCGAATATTTAAATTTTTAGTTAAGCTAGGCATTCTGCCTTTAACCTGTTTTACAAATTTATTATGCGCTCATTACACCACCTGTTTTATTCCTGCTTTTATTTGTCGATTTTATTCTTAAGCGCCTGCTCAGATGATACGCAAAACACCCCGCACAACACGCTTCCGGTTGTTGAGAGCTATATTGAAACGGGCGATTTGGAGGCTATAAAATCCCACGGAAAATTGCGTATTTTAGTGCTTCCTCTCGATGATCGCTGGCTACCGCGCAATGGCAATTCATTTAACCGCGAACAGGAAATGGCAATAAAACTGGCGAATCAGTTAAATTTAAAGCCGGTTTTTGTTCACGTTGAAAAATTTGAAGATTTGATTCCCCAGTTAAATATGGGCCGTGGCGACATTATTGCTGCGAATTTAACCATTACAAAGTCGCGCAAAGAAAACCTTAATTTCAGCGTGCCTGTGGCGCACAGTGCCGAGCGTATTGTTAGCCGCATTGATGACGATAAAATAAAGAATCGAAAAAGTTTAAATGATCGCCGCATTGCTTTTCGCGCACAATCCTCGTATCAGGAAACCGTTGAAGCACTTGCACTTAAACAGCCTAAAGTTAAAACCGAAATACTTTCCGGCCACTTGAGTAGTGATCAAATTATCGATCTGTTAGTCAATAAAAAAATTGATTTGGCGATTATGGATAGCAATGTGCTGGAGGTGCTTTCTGAATACCGTAACGATTTTAAAATTAATTTTTCTTTAACGAGCGAACGCGCATTAGCCTGGGGCGTGCGTAAAAATAACCCCGATTTACTCACCGTCATCAATCAGTTTTTAACACACGAGCAACTCACCACGCACAAACAAAGTATTTTTTTAGATGACTTCGATGCCATAATAAAACGTAAAACATTGCGTGTAATTACGCGCAATAATGCCGCCTCTTATTTTCTGTGGCGCGGTGAATTATTGGGTTTTGAATACGAACTTGCAAAGGCGTTTGCTAAACAACATAAATTGCGTTTAGAAATTATTAGCGCACCGACTCACGAAGCACAGATTCCCATGTTGCTTGAGGGCAAGGGCGACATTATCGCGAGCTTTTTAAGCATCACCGACAAGCGAAAAGAGTTGGGAGTGGAGTTTAGTCGCGCACATCATAAAGCCTCAGAAGTTATTGTGAGCAGAATTAATGACAAGCCGATTGAAAGCGCAGATGATTTAACTGGCCGCAGTATTTATGCACGCGAATCGAGCGCCTATTGGGAAACACTGCAAGCACTACAAAAAACCGGATTAAAATTTAATTTAGTCGCCGCACCTGAAAACATGGAAACAGAAGAAATTATTGCACAGGTTGCCGAGGGAAAATTTGACTTAACTTTAGCAGACAGTCATCTACTCGACATTGAACTCACCTGGCGCGACGACATTAAAGCTTCATTTGTTTTAGGCGATGTTCGTGAAAACGCATGGGCGATGCGTAAAAATAATCCGTTATTAATAAAAGCCGTAAACCAGTTTCTTAAAAAACAATATCGCTCACTTTTTTATAATGTGACGTATGAAAAATATTTTAAAAATGCACACAGAATAAAAAAATATCGTGCGCAACGTATCGATTTAAATGCCGATGGCACACTTTCGCCTTACGATACACTGGTAAAAAAATATGCCGAAAAATATAAATTTGACTGGCGATTAATCATCGCACAAATGTATCAAGAAAGCCGCTTTAATCCCAATGCAAAATCATGGGTTGGCGCTCAGGGTTTAATGCAGGTGATGCCAAGAACCGCAAAAGAAATGGGCATCAAAAACCTTAAACAACCCGAAGAAGGAATTAAAGCCGGCGTGCAATATTTAAACTGGGTGCGCAATCGGTTTGAACCCGAGCTCAGTGTAAAAGACAGAATGTGGTTTACACTCGCCGCGTATAATGCGGGGCAAGGCCATGTGAAAGATGCACGTCGATTGGCGCGCCAGCAAGGATTAAATCCGAACAAGTGGTTTAATCATGTAGAAAAATCCATGCTGCTTTTATCTAAAAGAAAATATTTTAGAAAAGCGCGACACGGATATGTTCGCGGCACAGAGCCGGTTAATTATGTTTTGGAAATTCGTGATCGTTATCGGGCTTATATTAAATTAGCTGAAGATTTGCATGAGTAATTTTTGTCTCCTTTATCTATCTCGAAAAAAAGATAACGCGAATCACTGCTGTCCCGTTAAGGGAGTTTAAAATAATGTAATAAGTCTATACTTCATGTTTGTTTTAAGCATTTAGCTGTTAACGACATGAAAATAATTATTCAAAACAATTGAAGCGATAAACTGTTGTAACCCTCACCCCAGCCCTCTCCCAAAGGGCGAGGGGGTAATAAGCGTCGTGATCCCCTCTCACTCTGGGAGAGGGTTAGGGTGAGGGTTACAATACCCGGAATAAGTACCTGGAAATGATATTTTTTACGTTAACGGGACAGCAATGAACACGAATAATAATTAATGGGTTGTTGTTGCGGACCTTATTTGTGCGAATTCATTCGCACATAATTAAAAAACAAAACAGGAAAACCGGGCGTCAAAAAAGACGCCCAGCAACCAACCCATAAAAAACCAGATAAACAACCACCCACCAAACGGATTCCGCTTAATCAATCTTAAACAAATAAAAACCCGAAAAATCAAGCAACAAACTCATCACCAAAAGCCGACGCTGTAGCATCAATATTTTATTTGCAATGATGGTGTAGTCAAAAAAGTTGCCACCGCAAAAACGCAAAAAAATTCACACAAAGGAACTAAAGAATTCCCCGAACATTCTGAGCAAAAACCATACATGGTAGAGTTTCTTGTCGAGAAGAGAGGTAGGGCAATAGAGAAAATCAAAAGAGCGGCATATTTTATCGAGTACGTTGCAGAAGAAGGATCAGTTAATAAAGAGATGGATGATCTTGCGTTAAATGCCGCCATGAAAAGCATGTCTCTCAAACATAGATCTATCTTTGCTAAAAAAACTAATGTTATCGATGCATCATTTTACTTTGAGGAAAAATCCTTAAACAAAAAACTAAAGTGGGAACCGAGCGAGGATATTCTAGAAGCGCTATATCATGAAGTATTCGGTAAGTAAGAAAAAAGCTTCTTCTCGTTCCCACGCTCCTGCTTGGGAACGCATATACTGTCAGCGTTAAATACCAGTCAAAAGAATATCAATTGCCCCAAGAATTTCATACCTATATTTTTCAAGAGATCCTAAATTTTTCTTAAGCAAAGAAACGGGAACCGATGTCATTTGATGGGTAAGTAAAATATATTTCTTACCTTCTATATCAAATATGGGACAAAGATTTTTAACATTCGTTTTATCCGTCGCCTTATCTAAAGACAATGGAATAACTACTCTTGAATTTAAGCCATCAAGTAAATCACTTTGTACATCTACAAAAAATGGGTATATTTTTTTTGAACTTTTATTTTCATTTTTATATAATGAATACGGGTTCATCATAGCTCTCTAAATGAATCTGAAAATAAACCATTTTTTTCTGCTAAATCATTAAGTGCCTCAATAGCTTTTTTATTTTCTTTCAGCCATAAATCGCGTGCGGTAGTTTTTACCTGCAACACTAATGCCTGTTCCAAAGTAGCCGACAAATTAATTTTCATCCCTCGCGCCTTTTTAAGTAAGTCACTGTTTATGCTAAGATTTGTTGGTTTTTTTGGTGCATCCACATCATATATATGCTGCATATTTGTACCCTCTCAATAGTGCGCATCAATAGTGCGCATATGAAATATAGCATTTCAGTGCACATCCAACAAGGAGAGAAAAGGGGTCGTGACAATTAGATAATCATTCAAGAAAATAATTGATTATTATTTGTCACCGAACCTTTATTTAGTCACACCCTATTTAGGTTATTTAATCACCTTTAAATAGGTTTAAAAATTCAAACCAACTTAGCCCGCAACCATAACGCTTCCAATTCCTCCAACGAACAATCAGACACGTTTCGATTTGATTCACTCAATGTGTTTTCAATATACCCAAAGCGTTTTTCAAATTTTGCATTGCAGCCTCGCAGCGATTCTTCTGCATCGACATTTAAATGTCGTGCTAAATTCACACAGCTAAAAAACACATCGCCGGTTTCTTCATGAATTTCATTTTGATTATTGTTTTTAATGGCTTCACGCAGCTCGTTAATTTCTTCTTCTATTTTATCTAACACGGGTTCAATTGTTGGCCAATCGAAGCCTTCTCGGGCTGCGCGTTTTTGTAATTTTTGTGCACGTTTTAATGCGGGCAAGGCTTTGGCTACACCGTCTAAAATCATTGCTTTATTTTCGCTTGATTGCTTATTTCTTTCGACGGCTTTGGTTTTTTCCCAGGCTTCGTTTAATGCTTTTTCATCTTTGCAATCGACGTCGGCAAATACATGTGGATGTCGATTAATTAATTTTTCGCTGATCGCTTCAACCACATCATCAAAATTAAAATCGCCCTGCTCTTGTGCCATTTGCGCATAAAATACCACTTGAAATAATAAATCGCCTAACTCCGATTTTAATTCGTTCATGTCGCCTTTTTCTATGGCGTCGGCGACTTCGTAAGCTTCTTCTAGTGTATAGGGAATAATGGTTTTGAAAGTTTGTTTAATATCCCAGGGGCAGCCAGATTCCGGGTTTCTTAATGCTTTCATTATATTTAAAAGTTTATTCATTTTTTCTTTTTTAAATTGGGTTAAGTTTTATTTTTACAGATGGTTAAATACAGATGGTTAAATATATGTAGGTGCGAATAAATTCGCACCTACATTATTAAAAATTATTGGATTATGAAATACATAAAAAATTTACTCATAAGCACAATCACAATTATTTTCAATATTATTACTGCAACAGGTTTCCCAACTATCGGCCTTGGCTAATGCCCAGTCTTGCTTCCAGTTATCCGGCATGGTTTCAGCTTGCAATAAGCTTTTGGGTTTTATCCAATAATATAATTCGCTATACGTTTTTATCGTTGCACCATCAATACGACGCTGAATGTGGCACGGTAAAATATCACTGGGGTCACTCAAGCCCATGCTGGTAATAATTTCCATTAAACTGTGCACGGTGGTTTTTTGATAACTAGCAATTCGTTTTGCTTTGTCTTTAATGTTTAACTGTTTATAACGCGAGGGGTCTTGAGTAGCGACACCGGTTGGACAGGTGTTAGCATTACATTGCCTTGACTGAATACACCCCAACGCAAACATCATGCCGCGTGCTGAGTTAACCGTATCTGCTCCCAGCGCCAACATTCTTAAAACGTGAAAGGCGGAAAAAATTTTACCCGATGCAATAATTCTTATTTCATCTCTCACGCCAGTGCCAATTAATGCATTGTGCACAAACGATAACGCATCGCGCAACGGTGTGCCCACTGAGTTAGTCAGTTCCACAGGTGCTGCGCCAGTGCCCCCTTCGCCGCCGTCTACTGTAATAAAATCGGGAAAAATTCCGGTTTGCAACATAGCTTTACAGATGGATAAAAACTCGCCCCTGTAACCAATACATAATTTAAAACCCACCGGTTTTCCGTCGGATAATTCGCGTAACTGTTGTACAAATTCCAATAAGCCTATCGGGTCAGAAAATGCGCTGTGTGCCGGTGGTGAAACCACATCTTTACCTAATGAAACGTGACGGATTTTTGCAATTTCTTTGGTTAATTTCGATGCGGGTAAAATGCCGCCGTGCCCAGGTTTTGCTCCCTGCGATAATTTTATTTCAATCATTTTAATTTGTGGCGATGCGGCTTTTTCTTTAAACAATTCGGCATCGAAATCACCGCTTTGCGAACGACAGGCAAAATAACCCGTGCCAATTTGCCAAACCAAATCTGCACCACCGGCAATGTGATACGGACTAATTCCGCCTTCGCCGGTGTTGTGATAAAAGCCGCCAAGTTTCGCGCCACTGCTGAGCGCTTCAATTGCATTTTTGCTGAGTGCGCCATAACTCATTGCGGAAATATTTAAATAAGCTGCGGCATAAGGTTGCGTACATTTGCTTCCACCAAAAATAACTCGGGGTGTTTCTTCGGGCATGGCTTTGGGTGAGAGTGATTGGTTTGTCCATTCATACCCCTGCCGATAAACATCAAATAACGTACCGAACGGACGCGTATCGCGAACGCCTTTTGCACGTTGATAAACCAACGAACGGTATTCACGGTTGACGGGAATGCCATCAATATCTGATTCAACAAAGTACTGTTGAATTTCGGGGCGAATCAATTCAAAAACATAACGCAGTCGGCCAATAACGGGATAGATGCGGGGAATCGTGCTGCGGGCTTGTGTTATGTCGTACAGACCGAGCGCAATAAGGGGAGCCACGATAATAAATAGCCAGAGAAAATTTTCATAAAACTGAGCCAGAAAAA